>JAEEGL013323527.1_pt1 | contig 14515 bp, 12 predicted proteins | sample 9134231 | NCBI WGS metagenome assembly JAEEGL01 (sample SAMN16246548, study PRJNA631951) | gut metagenome | biome: gut microbiome; feature: rumen; material: fiber-attached | host: Bos | place: Iran: Karaj | collected 2018-10
TAACACTCATTTTCTTAGGCATTAAAAAAAGCCTCCTTTCATAAAATATGTGAGGCAAGTGTTATACCTCACTATATTTTACTACAGAAAGCTAATATATTTAATTAAGTGGCTCTATTACTGTGAATAGGTGGCTCTATTTGTGCGTATCGGTGGCTCTCAAAGAGCGTATCGTGTGCACTCGCATCGCGTAATAATCAAGCAGACAAGATAGAAAATCTAAATAATGATAAAGAATTTGTTTTAAAAATTGATGCAAGAGAACGAGCAGAACGTGAATATAATGCAAGAATGAATGCTGCAGCAGAAGAAGGTTTAAAACAAGGCCTACAGCAAGGAATGGAGCAAGGCCTACAGCAAGGAATGGAGAAAGGTCTAGAGCAAGGTTTACAACAAGGCCTAGAACAAGGTGCTAAACAAGAAAAAATAGCCATTGCTAAAAATGCTCTTTCAATGAATATGCCAATAGAACAAATTATAAAATTAACAGGACTAACTAAAGAAGAAATTGAATCATTATAAAAAAGAATGGCTGTGATTTTTTCACAGCCATTTGTTATGATACTAGATCATCTAAATCATAATCTTTAAATAAATAATATATTTTAGATGGAATTTCAACTTCAAAATACGTACCTGTTGCTTGAAATTCCTTTTTATATATAATTGCTTTTTCTTCTAATATGTTTGATAAGTTTCCTTTGCTATAAGGTATTAATAATCTAGCATTAAAAGAAGAAGCTGATATTTCTGATAATATTTCAGTTATTAATTCATTTAGATTTAATTTAGTATAGTTAGAATATCTAATTGTTTTTTTACCTATGATATCTAATGATTCAGAAATTGTATTTTCCCATTTATTAAGTAGGAAAACAGTTGGAATATCTAGAACATTTAGCATTTCTAAAACACCCATTACAACACTATATTGTGTTTTTATATATTGGCTTGATGCATCAAGCACAACTATTATTAAATCAGAATATCTTATTTCTTCTAATGTTTGGAAAAATGAATTAACTAAGCCGTGAGGTAATTTAGATACAAATCCTACGGTATCAACTAAGATGAAATCTTTATTGTCAATTGTTACTTTTTTATTTGCTGTATCAAGTGTTGCAAATAGCTGATCCTTAGCTAAAACTTGTTTTTCAGAACCTGAATATTCTAAAATAGTATTCATAGTAGAAGATTTACCTGAATTTGTATATCCTACTAAAGAAACGATTGGTATTTCGTTTCTTTTTCTTCTTTTTATTTGTTCTGTTTTCATTTTTTTAATATTTAATAATTCGTTTTTAATATGATTTATTTCTGCCATTAGATGGCGTCTATCTAGCTCACGCTGTGTTTCACCAGCACCTCTATTATATAAACCGCCACCAATTCTTGATTCTTCGCCCTTTAAAAGCTCTAATCTTGGTAGGAGGTATAAATCCTTGGCTAATTTAACTTCAAGGCTAGATTGCTTTGTTTTTGCTCTCATTTCAAATATTTTTAATATTAAATAGCTTCTATCTATAACTTCTTTTTTTATAGCTTCTTCTAAATGCTTCAATTGAGAAGGAGTAAGCTCATCATTAAAAATAATAATATCTGCATCTGTTGCCTCAACAGCTATTATAACCTCATTTACCTTTCCTGTTCCTATATATGTTTTAGTATTAGGAGAATCAAGGTTTTGAGTTATTTTAAAAACTGTTTCTATATCTAACACCTTAGCTAATGCTTCAAGTTCAGATAAGGAATATTCGATATCATATTTATCATATTTTGTTGTAACACCAACTAAGATTGCTTTCATTTTATCACCAAAATTATTATATCATTTTATATATGATTGTGATATAATTATTTTCGTCTATTAAGATTGACAATAATTCATTTTAAGGGGAAATGAAAATGATTGAATTAAAAAACGTTTCAAAATATTATAACAATAATGGTGTTGTTACATTAGGTTTAAGAAATATTAACCTAAATTTTGACAAGAATGAGATTGTTGCCATTGTAGGTGAATCTGGTTCTGGTAAGTCAACTCTTTTAAATGTTATTTGTGGTGTTGATTCATATGAGGATGGAGAAATTTTATTTGATGGATATGAAACAAGCTACTTTAACCAGGAGGATATGGATACATTTAGAAGAACTAAGGTATCTTTTATTTATCAAAATTATAACATTATAGATTCATACACTGTCTTGGAAAATGTTATGTTTCCATTATTAATTAATGGTTATAACAAAAAGGATGCTAAAAAAAGAGCTTTAGAATTAATTGATAAAGTAGGCTTAAGCCATAGAATTAAAAATAGAGGTGTTAAGCTTTCTGGTGGTGAAAAGCAAAGATGTGTTATCGCTCGTGCTTTAGCAACTGATGCGCCTATATTGGCATGTGATGAACCAACAGGTAATCTAGATAGTAAAACTGGTGAAGATATTATTAAATTAATAAAGGAAGTAGCAGAGGATAAGCTTGTTTTAATTGTTACACATAACTATGAGCAGGTTGAATCTATTGCTACAAGAACTATCACTATGTCTGATGGTGAGGTTATAAATGATTCTAATCCTAATTTGAATGTCACAAAGGAAATGCAAACTGGTGACATTTTTGAAGAAAAGGTAAAAAAACTAAATTATTCAACAATTGCTACAATTGGTGCAAATAATTTAAGAAGAACACCTAGAAAGAATCTTTTTGTATTTTTAGTATTATTTGTATTATCTATTATTGCTTATTTTTTGTTTAGTGAATCTTATGTTGCAAGCCTTAATGCTAGATATAATTCACATTCTGGATTTAATAATGATGTAAAAGAAAGAGTTATTGTGTTTGATTCAAATCACAAAAGCTTTGATTCATCAATTTTTTCGTCTTATGAATCATATGCTAATGCCTTTTATGAAGATAAAATGATTACATTGAGAAATAATTCAATAGATTTGATGATAAATTTAGGAGTATCATTATCTGTTCATGTTCCTTATAATACTAAATTAAAATATGGAACAAATGAAATAAAGGATAATGAAGGATATTTAGTAATTCCTACTAATTATTATGATTCAAATACTTTAGATACATTGGTTAAAACAAATGATGCATACATAGATAATTTTAATAACTCTATTAAAATTAATGTGGTAGGTGCTGGTGAATTAGATGATATAAGATATCCTATTTTAGTCGTTAATGAAAAATTTATATATGAAAATAATTTAGTAAGTGCATTTAAAGGAAAAGTTTCATTAACTAGCGAAGATGGACCTGTAACTTATACAATCACAAGAACAGCTGAAACTAGTTATTCTAATATTGATAAACCAAAATTATTGTTACCAGATAAGGAATCAGATTATAAAGAAATATATGATATTGACTTAATTAACGATAAAATTAATGAATATGCTATAACCATTAAGCTAAGTGATGTTGATGTTCAATATGACAATGATATAAATAATGCTTATCCTGTTTTAGAGCTTCCATATGGATATGAGAAGAAGGAGTGCTTTGAATTATCAGTTTACACTGATAATATTAATCGAGTAAAGTCTCTTGCTAAAGCAAATGGATTAAGTGTAATTGTACCTTCAATGAGTGGAATGCAAATTTTATCATTCTCATTTATTACATTTGTTGTAGCTGTTGTATTTTCTTCATTAATAATGCTTCTTTTAATATTGATTACATATGCTGTTTTACATAAGGTATATCAATCAAGAAGAAAGGATTATGCAATTATGAGATCATTAGGCTTAATGAGACCTCAAATGGCTAAAATGATTAGATTTGAGGTGTGCATTTTAGGATTTTTAGCATCTGTTTTTGCAATTATTACAATGGCTATAGTATTTATGGCAACATCTGATTCTGTTGATAAAAATGTTGTGAAGGCAACATTATCTCCATTATTCTTACTTCTTTATTTTGTTTTAATGTTCTTATTTAATTTATTATTGGCTAATAAATTTAATAAAAAATTATTTAAATTTTCTATAACTAAGACTATAAAGGAGGTGTTCTAAGATGATTAAAGTTAATAATTTAAATAAATATTATAATAAAGGAAAATCAAATCAAATCCATGTTATAAATGATACATCATTAGAGCTTCCTTCAAAGGGATTGGTTACATTTTTAGGACATTCAGGTTCTGGTAAAACTACATTATTAAATGTTATTGGTGGTTTAGATAAATTTAATAATGGTAATATTTCATATGATGATGAATCATTTGATAAATATAAAATGTCTAAAATTGATAAATTTAGATCTAGAAATATAGGTTATGTATTTCAAAATTATAATTTATTGTTAGAAGAAACAGTATATGATAATTTACGTATAGCCTTAGATTTAATTGGTGTTACAGATTTAGAAGAACAAAAGAAAAGAATTGAATATTCTTTAAAAGCTGTTGGTATGTTTAAATATAGAAAGAAGGTTGCATCTTTTTTATCAGGTGGACAACAACAAAGAGTATCAATTGCTCGTGCTTTAATTAAAAAATCAAAAGTTATTATCGCTGATGAACCAACAGGTAATCTAGATAGTAAAAATACTATTGAGGTTATGAATATTTTAAAGAAAATATCTGAACAATCTTTAGTGTTATTAGTAACTCATGAAAATGATGTAGCTAATTTCTATTCTGATATAATATATGAAGTTAAAGATGGAAGCATCATTGGTAAAAAGGATGTTAATTCAGATGTTACATTTGATTCATCTAAGGATGATTCAACTATTTATTTAAAGGATTTAAATGAAACTAATTTAGATACTGAATTAGGTAGTGTTAAAATTCATTCTGATATTGATGAGCCTTTAAAAATTAATTTAGATATTATTGTTAAAAACGGTAATATTTATTTGAAATCAGATAAGCCTATTAAATTGTTAGAACAAGCTAATGTTAAGGTTGTTAATGATAATTATAAGGAAATGAAAAGAGAAGATATTTCTGATTTTGATTATGATACATCTTGGTATGATGATAAAAAGGATGATTCTAAAAAATTAAAGAAATTTGCAAAAAGAATTAAAAATAGTTTCATTTCATTTAGGGCTGTTGGTAAAAGACAAAAATTCTTATATGTATGCTTAGCATTCATAGGCATTATAATGGCTGCTAGCTTTTCATTTTTATCTTTTGCTGTAACAGTTGATAATAAATCAATATCTTATTCTAAAAATATTAATACTATTTATAGAAAAGTAGACAATGGCTCAAGAAGCTTAAATAGTATTATTAGAGAAGCATACAATGCTGATGAAATAACTGATATATATGAAATAGAAACAGCAACTTTAAGATTTAATGAGCAATTAGTTTATAGTCATTATGTTTCTGCTGAGGAAGGTGTTAAGATAGCACCTGATTATGAATATAATTTAGAATTATATTTAGGTGAAAGACCAAAGGAAAAAAATGATATTGTTATATCAGCTGATTTTGCAAGCAAGATTGCTAAAGAAACTCAAAAAGAATTAAAGGATGTCATTGGATTATCTTTATCTAAATCTGATTATTCATATTATTATGATGGAAGAGATTCAAGCAAATTTAATATAACAGGCATTAGTAAAAATGATAATAAAATGGCTTATTTATCACTTTCAGGATATTTAGATTATCTAAATCAAGAAAAAGAATATTATGTTAATACTAATATTTATAGCTTAGATAATAAGAAAACTTATATAAATAATAACTTTGACCAAGGCTATGAGCTTAGAAGTAGTATTTATGAAGAATATGAAATAAAAATTGGAAATGATGTAGATGTTAATTCAGAAGAAATTCAAGCATTAGTACCAGATGGCTTTTATAAAGGTGTAAATCAAACTTTAACAATTAATATTGATGGTGAAGATAAACAAATTACAATTGTTGGTAAATATAACAATTCATATTCTAACTCACAAGTGGATAAAATAATAATTAATAAACCAGTTAAATTTTGGACTGAGCCTAATAGAACTAAAGCTATTTATCCAAATTCAAATGAGGTTAAGATAATTAAAGGTAAATATCCTACTAAGGCTAATGAAGTAATGGTTTCTATTTATTATAATCCTGACATTGAAATAGATTCTGAAATTTGGGTTTCTTCATCAAATAGGAAGATGAAGGTTGTTGGAGTTTATAATTCTAATGAATCAAATAATTATATATTATATGATATATCAAATGGCACTTTAGATGCTTCATGGTTAGCATCAGGTGATGTTTCTTTTAAAGTTTTAAACAACGATGCTTTTAATGAAAGATTAACTAAAGATAATTTGAAAATTGTAACAACAGAAGAATTTAACATTGCAAAGGCTCGCGCAGATAGAAAAGAATCTGTTAAAGAATTCTTAATTGTTTTTGCTGTAACTACTGCAGCTGCTGCTGTGTTTGTTTATTTCATTATGAGAAGTAAGATGATGAGTGATATATATAATATCGGTGTTTATAGATCACTTGGTTCATCAAGAATGAGAATTAACAATAAGTATTTAGCTGATATATTCATATTAACGACATTTACTGCGCTTATTGGTTATATTATAGGTACATTAGGATATGTATTTATTAGTTCACTTTTTAATGATGCGTTTAAAGCTTTAGGTGCTCAAGCTATATTTGTAATTAATCATGGAATAATAGTTTTAGGTGTTTTAGCATTGTATTTAATAATGAATATATTTGGTATGCTTCCTATCATAATGCTTGAAAGAAAGACACCTTCAGAGATTATTGCAAAATATGATATCTAGAATTAAAATGATTTTTGTATTATAATAAAAGGTGTAAAAGCTTTTTATTAATCGAGAGTATAGGTGATAAAAATGGTAAAAATTATAGTTGATTCAACACAAGATTTATCAAAAGAAATTATAGAAAAAAATGGTGTTGAAGTTGTACCACTATCTGTTAATTTTTCAGATGGAGATTCATATTTAGATGGTGTTACAATTCAAACTGCCGAGCTTTATGAAAAAGTAAAAGAGAAAAAAGAATTACCTAAGACCGCTGCAGTTACTATTGGTACATTAATGGAAATATTTAAAAAGCATATAGATAACGGAGATGAAGTTGTTTATACAGGTATATCAGCAGCAATGTCTAGAAGCTATGAAAATGCGTTAATGGCTAAGGAAGAATTAGAAACTGATAAGGTATATGTAGTTGATTCTAAAAATTTATCTACTGGTATTGGTTTATTAATAATGAAGGCAATTAAGGATAGGAATAATGGCTTATCTGCAAAAGAAATTGCTGCTAATATGGAAAAGAATAGAGAATTAGTATTAGCCCAATTTGCAATTGAGCAAATGGATTACTTATATAAGGGTGGTAGATGCTCAAGTGTTGCTAGAATATTTGGTTCAATTTTAAAAATAAAGCCTATTATTTTGGTTAGAGATGGTAAAATGCATGTTGGGGCAAAGCCTTTAGGTAAAATAACTAAAGCCTTAGATATAATGATTAAGCAAATAGAAGATGATAAGGATAGATTAGATCCTGATTGTATATTTGTAACTCATTCTATTGCTTTAGAATCAAGAGATTATATTATGTCAAAATTAAAACCAATGTTTCCTAATGTAAATATTATTGAAACAGTTGCAGGAAGTGTTATTGCTTCACACTGTGGTCCTGGAACAATTGGTATTTTATATATGGTAAAAGAAAATAAATAATTAGAGGTGGCTTATGCCACCTTTTGTTTTTACAAATATATTATATTTTTTACAAAAATATTGAAATTTATAAGCAGTTTTAATATAATATTAAAGGAAATTTTTAAAATTTAGATCGAAAGGTTGTGTAAACTATGGGAAGAGCACATGAAGTACGTGCAGCATCAATGGCAAAAACTGCCGCTATGAAATCAAAAAAATATGCTAGATGGGGAAAAGAAATTTTCCAAGCAGCTAAGGGTGGCGTTCCTGATCCAGAAATGAACCAAAGCTTAAAGAAGGTAATTGAAAAAGCTAAGAAGGATCAATGTCCTGCTGACGTTATCAAACGTGCAATTGCTAAAGCACAAGGTGTTGCATCTGGTGCATCTAAAGAAAAGGTATATGAAGGTTATGGTCCTGGTAATGTAGCTATGATCGTTGAATGCTTAACTGATAACGATAATAGAACATTTACTGAGGTTAGAACTGCTTTCAACAGAACTGGTGGTACAATTGGAACTGCTGTAAGCTATATGTTTGCTAGAAGAGCTCAATTCGTTACAAGCTCACTTTCAGAAGATGAAATTATGGAAATCTTAATGGAAGCTGGCTTAGATTTCGAAGATTTATCAACTAAAGAAGATGGTTCAGTTGAATTATTCGCTGCAACTGGTGATTTCGCTGCAATTAAGGAAGCTTTAGAAGCAGCTAAGCCAGAAATCGAATTTGATGAATGTGGTGTTAATTTAATTCCTTCAACTTATGTTGATTTAGATGCTGATCATGAAGCTAAGTTCAGAAGATTATTAGAAGCATTAAGTGAATGCGATGATGTTTCTGAAGTATATCATAATGCTAATTTAGCTGACGATTCTGAAGAAGAATAATTGAAATTGCGACTAAGTGATGAACTTGGTCGTTTTTTTCTTCTTTCATTTTATTTAATAAAATGATATAATTCATATGTATTTGTATTAAATTATTATCCAGCGAGGTATAGATATGAAATTAATCATTGATAGCGATCAATTCAATCGTACATTAAAGAGAATGACTCATGAAATTATTGAAAGAAATGAAGATTTATCTAAGGTAATTTTAGTTGGCATTGAAAGAAAAGGTACACCGATTGCTAAAGAAATTCAAAATTTAATAAAGACATTTGAAAATATTGAAACACCTTTAGAGGTAATCAATATCGATAGTCACAGAGACGATCATAAAAAGATTCCTGATGTAGAAATTAACTTTAAAGAAAATATTAATGATAAGATTATTATTTTAGTTGATGATGTATTATATACAGGAAGAACAGTTAGAGCAGCTATGGATGCTATTGTAGATCAAGGAAGACCAGCAAAGATTGAACTTGCTGTATTTGTTGATAGAGGACATAGAGAGCTTCCTATTAGAGCTGATTTTATTGGTAAGAATATTCCTACTAGTAAAGAAGAAATGGTTATCTGTGACTTTTTTAATAGGCAGGTATCAATCAAGTAAACGTTTACATAATTAAAAATAGTTTGGTAACACTAACGTTATGTGATATTATAGTTGTATATCGCATAAATACAAGTGATTTTGTAATAAAAACAAATAAGAGGGGTATGAGGTATGTTAAGCGATTTAGAAATTGCCCAAAAGGCAGACATTAAGCCAGTTACTGAGATTGCAAAGAAGCTAAATTTAAATGAGGATGATTTGGAATTATATGGTAAATATAAGGCTAAGGTTAATGTTGAAGGTTTAAAAGGAAAAGAGGATGCAAAGGTTATATTAGTAACTGCGATTTCCCCAACACCAGCAGGTGAAGGAAAATCAACTACTACAATTGGTCTTTGCGATGCTTTAAATAGAAGCGGAAGAAATGCCATGGTAGCATTAAGAGAACCAAGCTTTGGACCTGTTATGGGTATTAAAGGTGGTGCTGCAGGTGGTGGATATGCCCAAGTAATTCCAATGGAAGATATTAATCTACACTTCACTGGAGATTTCCATGCTATTACAACTGCTAATAATGCAATTGCTGCAATGATAGATAATCATATTTGGCAAGGTAACGAATTAGGCATTGATCCTACAAGAGTTATTTGGCACAGATGCTTAGATATGAATGATAGAGCATTAAGAAATGTTGTTATTGGTTTAGGTGGACATTTACAAGGTACACCAAGAGAGGACCATTTTGATATTACTGTAGCATCTGAAATAATGGCTGTATTATGCTTATCAACTTCTATGGAGGACTTTAAAGAAAGAATTTCAAGAATAGTTGTTGCATATACATATGATAGAAAGCCTGTTACAGTTGCTGATATTAAGGCTGTTGGTGCTGTTGCTGTTATTATGAAGGATGCATTAAAGCCAAATTTGGTTCAAACATTAGAGCATTCACCTGCTTTTGTTCATGGTGGACCTTTTGCTAATATAGCTCATGGCTGTAATTCTGCTATCGCAACAAAGGCTGCAATGAAGCTTGCTGATTATGTTGTTACAGAGGCTGGATTTGGTGCTGATTTAGGTGCTGAAAAATTCTTTGATATTAAATGCCGTCAAATTGGTATTAAGCCTTCTTGTGTTGTAATTGTTGCAACAATTAGAGCTTTAAAAATGCATGGTGGCGTTTTAAAGGAAGATTTAAATCAAGAAAATGTAGATGCTTTAATGAAGGGAATTTGTAACCTTGAAAAGCATATTGAAAATATCAAGAAGTTTAATTTACCTTATGTTGTTGCAATAAACAGATTTTATAGCGATACAGATAAAGAAATAGAAGCTTTAAATAAATGGGCTATAGACAATGGACATCAAGTATCACTTTCTGAAGTGTTCACTAAGGGTGGAGAAGGTGCTATTGATTTAGCTAATAAGGTAGTTGATCAAATAAATAATAATGATGGTGCTAAGACATTTACATATTTATATGATGTAAATGATTCTATTAAGGCAAAGATTACTAAAATTTGTAAGGAATTTTATGGCGCTGGAAGTGTTGAATTTACAACACAAGCAAAGAATCAAATGGCAACATTTAAGAAGAATGGTTGGGATAATTTACCAATTTGTATGGCAAAGACTCAATATTCATTCTCAGATAATCCAAAGCTATTAGGAAGACCTGAAGGCTTTGCTATGACAATTAGAGAATTTATGCCATCAATCGGTGCTGGATTTATTGTAGCAATTACAGGAGATATTATGAGAATGCCTGGCTTACCAAAGGAGCCTGCAGCTAATAATATGGATGTAGTTGATGGTAAAATAAAAGGTTTATTTTAATAAATATATGTATAAGAAAGAGGAGAAGATTATTTATGGAATATGTTACAGGTAAAAGGCAGGTTGTTTTAAATTTCTCTGAGAAATTTTGTAAAACAACAAATGAAGTTTTATCTTCAGAATGCTTTAAGGAGGTTTGGAGCAAATACGTTAAGCACTCATTTGATACAGAAAATCAAGCAGAGCTTACTGTATTAAAGCTTTTTCCTAGAAAAAAAGTTGTAGATTATACAATCAATTTATTTAAATTATTATTGAGCTTTGATTTAGATGAGATTGCAGCAATGGATCCATTCTACAATCAAGCTTTAGAGCATAAGGATGTAGTTTATGATTTGGTTCAAAACTTCTATGATTATTGGAGACGTTTAGAACGTTATGCTGTAATTATGGCAAGAGCTACAAAAGATGGCGTTGAATCTAATTCATTCGTTGAAGCCCAAACTGAATTTAACAGCGTTATTTTAAAAACATATAGAACTATTTGTGAAAAGCTATATGGTGAGCAATTCCCAATTTATAGACAATTACCAGCAGGTGTTAATGCTGCATTATTAATTGCTAGAAATGAATGGATGAAAAAGGATTCACCTTATTATTTCTTAGCAAAGGCAGAAGCAATTGAACAAATCTTAATTCGTCCACCATTCATTTCATATTCTGCAAAGAATAAGAGAACTGGTACTTATCCAGAAGCAAAAGAAAATCCAATTAATTGGGTTAAGGATAATTTTAAAGCAAATGAATTCTATTGCTATGCTGCAAGAGTTGGTTCAGCTTTAACTTATGTATATTTCCATAGAGATTATTTAGCTCATGGTATTACATTATGTAATTTATTTGAATTTGTACCACTTTCAGATATTAAGGGACAAAAGCCTGATTGTATTTATATTTTTGGTGCAGATTATGATGATGAATCATATTTCTATCATGATGAAGCAAATGATATTTATGTAGGTATAGCTCCTCATAACGATTCAATTGACTATTTTGGATATATGAAGAAAATGATGCTTACTTTATATAATGTATCAATGATTAAGCAAGGTAATTTACCTATTCATGGTGCATGTGTTCATATCACTATGAAGGATGGTAGAACAAAGAATGTTGTTATCATGGGTGATTCAGGTGCAGGTAAGAGTGAATCATTAGAAGCATTATCTGCAATGGCTGGAGATAATATTTCTGCTCAATTAACAGTATTTGATGATATGGGAACATTTAAGATGGTTGATGGCCATGTTGTTGCATATGGCACTGAAATTGGTGCATTCGTAAGACTTGATGATATGACATCAGGATATGCTTATAAAGAAATGGATAGAGCTATATTTATGAACCCTGATAAAACAAATTCAAGACTAGTTATTCCAGTTGCAACATATCCTCAAATTATGAAGGGATATCATGTAGATATGTTCTTATATGCAAACAACTATGATGAAAAGTGTGAATCAGAAGTTGAATTCTATAAGAATGCTGATGAAGCAAAAGAAATCTTTATTAGAGGTGCAAGAAGAGCTAAAGGTACTACTCAAGAATTAGGTATGACTGAATCATTCTTCGCAAATCCATTTGGTCCTGTTCAAAAGGAAAAGGAAACAAGAGTTATTATCGATAAAATCTTTAAGCAATTATTTGAGGATGGAACTCCAGTTGGAGTATTACATACAAGACTTGCTGTACCTGGTATGGAGCATGATGGTCCAAGACTTGCAGCAGCAAAATTATTCGAATTATTAGGTAAATAATATGGTTAGAGTTGGAATTATAATGGGCTCAACTTCAGATTATGAGGTTATGGAAGCTGCTTGTAAATGTTTAGATGAATTTGGTGTAGAATATGAAAAAAAGGTTGTTTCAGCTCATAGAACACCAGATTTGATGTATGAATATGCACATAGTGCAAAAGAAAGAGGCATTAAGGTTATTATTGCTGGAGCTGGTGGTGCAGCTCATTTACCTGGCATGGTTGCAGCAATGACAACTTTACCTGTAATTGGTGTGCCAGTTAAGTCTAGAGCATTAAATGGATTAGATTCATTGCTTTCAATTGTTCAAATGCCTGGTGGTGTTCCAGTTTTAACAGTTGCTATTAATGGAGCTAAAAATGCTGCATTATCTGCAATATCAATTCTAGCTACATCTGATGATTTATTAGCTAAAAAATTAGAAGAATTTAGAAATAAACAAACATCTGATGTTTTGAAAGCTGAATTATAATAATAAAACATAAAATCCTGAACAATTTTCAGGATTTTTGTTTTATTTTTTACAAAATATCAAAAATAATAAAGAAAATGTTTGACTTATTTAAATAATTAAAGTAAAATACTATACGGTACATTTTAAAAGCAATTATCCACAATTGCCCTAAATTATTATTTATTATTTAGGAGGAACAACATGAATACATTCATGGCAAACAATCAAACTGTTCAACACAATTGGTATGTTGTTGACGCAAGTGGCTTAACATTAGGACGTTTAGCTACAGCTGTTGCTACTTTATTAAGAGGTAAGCACAAACCAACTTATACTCCACATGTAAACTGTGGTGATAATGTTATCGTTATTAACGCTGACAAAATCGTTTTAACTGGTAACAAGTGGGATGATAAATTATATCGTAGCCACTCTGACTATGCTGGTGGTTTAAGAACTCAAACAGCAAAAGAAGTCATGGCTAAATACCCAACTAGAATGGTAGAGAACGCAATCTTCGGAATGCTTCCTCATACTAAACTTGGTGATCAAATGAGAAAGCAATTATATGTTTATGCATCTGCAGAACATCCACATGCTGCTCAAAAACCACAAGAATTTAAAGTAGGAGGCAATAAGTAATGGCTACAAAGAAATTAGTTCAATATTTAGGAACTGGTCGTCGTAAGAGTTCAGTTGCTAGAGTATATTTACGCTCTGGTAAAGGTACTATTACTATTAATGGTCGTACATTTGAAGATTACATTCCATCAGCTGCAGTACGTTTAGACGTTTTACAACCACTTGAATTAACTGAAACAACTGATAAGTTTGATATTTTAGTTAACGTTCAAGGTGGAGGTACAACTGGTCAAGCAGGTGCTATCAGACATGGTATCACTCGTGCTTTAATGGAAGTTAATCCAGACTATAGAGCTGTATTAAAGCCAGCAGGATTAGTTACACGTGATCCAAGAGCTAAAGAACGTAAGAAATACGGTCTTAAGAAAGCTAGACGTGCACCTCAATTCTCTAAGCGTTAATTGTTTGATTATTATAATTGCAAAAATAAAAGATATTAAGCAGGACTTCTCACCCTGCTTTTTATTTTGCAGAAAACTATTCAAAAATTCCACTATTTTGAAAAAGTGGGAAAAATGAAACAATAACTTTCAAAACGCCGAAACAATAACTTTCAAAACGCCGAAAATCATTTGACATATAAACTATGATATACTAAAATTATATTGAGGTGCTTACTATGGATAAAGAATATATCAAAAGAATAGCAGAAGATTTATTATATATTAAATTAAATTCAGCAGGTTGTGTTGTTGTTAA
>JAEEGL016629769.1_pt1 | contig 14515 bp, 5 predicted proteins | sample 9134231 | NCBI WGS metagenome assembly JAEEGL01 (sample SAMN16246548, study PRJNA631951) | gut metagenome | biome: gut microbiome; feature: rumen; material: fiber-attached | host: Bos | place: Iran: Karaj | collected 2018-10
CCTCGGCTGCAGCGCGCTCAAAGAAGTGACGATCCCGGAGGGCGTGACAAAAATCGGAAACCGGGCTTTTTCAAATTGCACCGGGCTGAAAAAAGTGACCATCCTCGGCAAAGATACCGATTTCTCGGACGCTGAAAAGGTGTTTGACTGCTGTGTTAATCTGGAGAGTTTCATCATTAATGAAAAGCTAAAGAAGCTTGGAAAGGAGCCCTTCGGAAGCATCCTTCCTGGCGGTCTGCTCACGTCACTCGGTGATTTCGAACGGGCGCTGACAGATGGGGCATTGAAGCAGTATATTCTCGATAAAAAAGTATGGGTCCGGCTGCAGCCGCCTGAGAAGGTCCGGTTCTTCATGGCCCACAGGACCAAAGGACTGTCGAAAGAATACGCCCTTCTGATCGACGCCTCGACAGCCGAGCAAATCGGAGCGGAGATCGCCGCGCAGCTCACGGGCAAAGCCCCGGCAAAGGAATGTACCGGAGCCGTCTATTATATGACGACCCTGGACGGAAAAATCTCCGACGAGCAGATGTACGGGATCTACACAAAGCTCAAAGCGGAAAAGAACGGAGCCAAAGCCCTTGCCGCGCTCGAAGAAACACCCGCATTATTGATGCGGCTGCATAATTACGAGGGCAACGAGCTTGCCGCTAAAGAAGCGGCCAGGCTCCTTGCCCTGAAGGAGTTTAAAATCGAAAAGGGCATTTTGAAGCAGTATATCGGGAAGAGTACGGAGGTGGTCATACCGGAAGGGCTGAATATTACGGCCATCGGTGACGAGGCGTTCAAAGACTTCGATAAGATCACAAGCGTGACGATCCCCGAGGGTGTGACAAGCATCGGTGAGAACGCGTTTTACGGCTGCAGGGCGCTGAAAAAAGTGACAATTCCCGAAAGTATAAAAACCTTCGGGAAAAGAGCGTTCGTGTTCTGCAGCAACCTTGAATGCATTACGATCCCCGGAGGAGCGGAGTCTGTCAGCTTCGGGATGTTCGGGTATTGTAACAGTCTGAAGAACGTAACCATTTCAGAGGGCGTAAAGCGCATCGACTACGGAGCGTTCATTTTCTGCCGCAGTCTGGAAACCGTGGAAATCCCGAAGAGCATAGAGAGTATCGGCGAGTGGGCATTTCAGGACTGCAGCAGTCTTAAGAAAGTTATCATTCCGGAAAGCCTGACCGCGATCGACGAGGGCGCCTTCATCTGCTGCAACAGGCTTACGGACGCGGCTGGGTTCGTCATTGTCAACAATATCCTGTTTGACTATGTTCCGCGAGGCCGCGAGGCGGTGGATCTGGTTATCCCCGACAGCGTGGCGAGGATCAGCTGCCGTGTATTTCTACATTGCGATAAGGTGAAAAGCATCCGTATCTCCGAGAGTGTGACAAGTATCGGGGAATGGGCATTTCGCGACTGCTCGCAGCTTAGATCCATTACGATTCCGCAGAGCGTGACTCATATCGGCAAATGGGCATTCCTCGGCTGTGACAAACTGGCGGACGTGACTCTTTCCGCAAAACTGACCATGGATGAACTGAAAGAGGCGCATTTGTATAAATCTCTCGATGAGAGCGCTATGAATAACCTGATTTCGAGGGCGAATTCGTCGGAAGACAAAGAGGCAAAGGAGCAGTTCTATCGATCTTATCTGCTCAGCGATACCCGTGCGGCGATGCTGCTGGCGGAGAAACGTAAGGAGCTGGATAAGTACGCAGCCTTGAGGGGGGTGAACGTATATGAGCTGCGGGACCGCTATCTTCCGGATCTCGGGCTGGATATGCACGGACGGAAATCCTATGCCCTGGGGAATATAACAGTCACTGTGCAGATGAACCCGGACTTCTCCTTTACGGTGGAGCTCCCCGACGGGAAGACTGCCAAATCCCTGCCCAAGAAAGGTTCGGACCCCGAGAAATACTCGGTCTCCGACAAGGACCTCTCCCAAATGAGGAAAGATTCCAGACGGATATGGAAAAACCGGGCGGATCTGCTGCTGGCAGATTTCATTTCGGGGAAAGAGAGAACGGCCGAGTACTGGGCGGATACATACGGCGGCAACCCGATCCTCCACGGCGTGGCCTGTCTGCTGGTGTGGGAACAGGGAGGAAAGACCTTCCGGCGCACGGACGACGGGCTCATCACCGCCGACGGGAGCGCGTACGAGCTCACCGATGAGCCGGTCCGCGTGGCCCATCCCATCGAGATGGAGGCGGAGGACCTGGAGGCGTGGCGAAAGCACTTCACGTCCCGGGGGCTGAAGCAGCCATTCGCGCAGATCTGGGAGCGGGCATACAGACCCGAGGAGATCGCACCGGACCGCTACGCCGGCTGCCCGATCATCTTCTTCCAGCTGCAGGGCGCGGAAAAGCACGGGTTCAACCAGGACCTGAAGATCCCCGGCTGTAAGGTGGAGGCAAAATGGAGCACCGAGACGGCGCCCAACGGGAACAAGGTGAGCTACTGCGATATCCAAAGCTTCACGATAAACACCTTCAGCCGGGCGGTGAACCACGCGCTGGCGTATCTGGACCGGGTGACGATCACGGGCCGTATCGCCAAGGACGACGCGGACGTGATGCGGAGCGTGGAGGGGAGCAACGTCGCGCAGGTAACGGAGTACATAGGCGTCGCGCAGGAGAACGCGGCGGTGAACGTACTGGCGTTGCTGCTGGAATACAAGAACACGCACTTCGCGGACTTCGATCCCATGGACGAGTTCACGCTGGAGTAAGACGAGTAGGGCAGGATGTCATCATCCCGCTGTAGGTTAGAGAAGACAAAAGATACTTATAAGGCAGGAAATGCTATGAGCAATCCGAGCGGTTTTGTCATTGAAAACGGAGTTTTAAAGAAATACACCGGCCCCGGCGGTGATGCGGTGATCCCGATGGGAGTGACAGAAATAGGGCCGGAAGCGTTCCGCGGATGCACAAACCTGAAAAGTGTGACGATTCACAAAGGCCTAAAAAGCATCGGCGACCGGGCTTTTTGCGAATGCAGAAACCTTACCGGCGTTACAATACCGAAGGGCGTTATAAGCATCGGTGAGCGTGCGTTCGAAAACTGCAGGAGCTTGACGAGAGTGGCAATTTCGGAGGGCGTGACGGGGATCGGTTTCAGGGCATTTTCCGGTTGCAGCAGTCTGGCGGACGTGATGATACCCGACAGCGTAACCGGTATCGGTAGATTTGCGTTTGACGCAACTGCTTTTTTCACAGACATCAATCACTGGGAAAACGGCGTCCTTTATATCGGGAATCACTTAATCAAAGCAAAAGGATCTCTTTCCGGGGAATACAAGATTCGGGAAGGAACGCGATGCATCGCCGACGGCGCCTTCTACGACTGCAGCAGCCTGACAAGTGTGATTATCCCCGAAGGCGTGACAAGAATCGGCGAGAGTACGTTTTGGCGCTGCTCCGGCTTGACGAGCGTGACGATTCCGGAGAGCGTAACGTACATCGCCGATGGAGCTTTCTCAGGCTGCGGCAGCCTGACCCGACTTTCTGTTCCCGCAAAACTGAAAAGCCTGGGCAAAGATCCCTTTGGGGACAGTTTTCCCAAATGCCTGATACCGGAGCTTCCTTCCTTTCTTGCACCTCTTCTCTCCGGCCTGACAGATATGTCTTTAAAAAACTATCTCTTGACCCCGGATGTATGGAACAATATAACGACGCAGACGCAGATTGAGATTTTTATATTGCGCCATGGAAAAACCTTGGCAAACGCTTACTGGGAATGTACGGACGCCCGGTCGGCAGAACGGATCGCAAGCGAGTGGTTGAAACGTCTGACGGGGAATGCCGCGGCCAAAGACTGCAATATGGCAGCGGCGTTTATGGGCATTCTTTATGAAAAAGTGCCGGCGGCTCAGCTTGTGGAACTATATGACAGGCTGAAGTCGGAAAAGAAAGGGGACAAAGCGCTCAAGACGGTGGAAGATGTTTCCGGCCTCATGGACAAGATTAACCGTATGAATGGGGCAGGCGACAGCCTCTCTCCTGTGATGCAGATGGTTGAGGAAACTCTGCGTGCGAAGAAACGGTACATAAAGGACGCGGAACTCGAGCTGAGGCAATTCTTTGGACTGACTACGGAGGAATTGCCCATATTGGAAACATCTGACGGGGCGGAGGCAGACCCACATGTTCTCGCATGGTTGCTGACGGCACATGAGAGCGTCAAGGATACGGAATGGCATAAAAACATAGTTTACTCAGCATATTGCAAACCCGGTCTGTGCCCCGAAGCAGTAGAAATCGCCGAGATGCTGGACCCCGGAAGCCTGCAGAAAGCGATTCGGTCACTGGCAGAAGAGCATTTGGTTGCCTATCAGAACACCAAAAAGAAGTTTTTGGCTTATCCAATTTGCCGATATGCCGATGAAGCGAACATGGCCGAACTGACGGACCGTGCTCCGAAGTGGCGGACTTCCGTGTCCGGGGATGACGCGCCGCCACTGCTGCAGTTGCGTGACGCGGTGAAATACAGCAACACCCGCTCCGCCATGCTCTTTGCCGAGCGCTACGGCGAGTTGGCCAAGTACGCGGCGCTGCGGGGGATGACCGAGGACGTGCTGCGGGACAAATATCTTTCGGATGTAGGTTTGGACGAGCAGGGCGGCAAGACATATGACTTGGGCAATCGGACCGTGACGGCGCGCCTGCAGAAGGATCTGAGCTTTCTCTTTGAACTGCCCGACGGCAAAACAGCCAAATCGCTGCCGAAAAAAGGCGCGGATCCGGAAAAATACGAGGCAGCCAAAACGGATTTCGACGAGATGCGCAAATCCGTGAAGAAGATCGTCAGAAGCCGCAGCGGTGTGCTGTTCGCTGCCTTTCTCAGCGGGCGGGAACGTCCTGCCGCCGACTGGCGGGAGGCCTATCTGCAAAACCCGCTGCTCCGGGCTGTGGCGGAACTGATGGTATGGGCGCAGGGCAGGAAGACCTTCACCCTCGGCGAGGCAGGTCCCATCGACAGCACCGGACAGCCGTATTCCATCACGGATGCGCCAATCAAGACAGCGCACCCAATGGAGATGGATCCGGAAGAAGTCAAGACATGGCAGAAATATTTTACCCGACACAGTCTCAAGCAGCCTTTCCTGCAGATCTGGGAGCCGGTGATCGATCCGGCGATGATCAGGCCGGATCGCTACGAAGGCAGTGTGCAGCCTATGCGGCGTTTCAGCGGAAAGGATAGGCACGGGATCCATTCCGGAAACCTGAGAGCCTACTCGGAAGATATCGGTTTTTATCTGGATGGCTGCAATCTGGATTTCAACGCTTCCACCTGGCGAATCAACCCGTGGTCGGATCAAGAGAATACCTATACGCTGGGCAGGTTCAGCTATAAAACATATACCCGACAGGTCAACCACATCGTCTCTATGCTGGACGGGTGGACAGTAGAGGACCGGATCAAAAAAGACGATCCCAGCATAGCGGATCGTCTCGACAGCTTCACTCTTGCTCAGATTATGGGGTTTATCAATACGGCCCGGGAAGCGCAGGCGGTGAACGACCTGGCGCTGCTGATGGAGTACAAGAACACACATTTCGCGGACTTCAATCCCATGGACGAATTCACGCTGGAATTAGTAAGTGGGGCGGGATGCCATCATCCCGCCGCAGGATAAAGAAAGAAATAAAGGTATTATTAAGGCAGGAAAAGGTTATGAGCGATCAGAGCGAATTCATTATTAAAAACAGTGTTTTAACGAAATACAACGGCCCCGGCGGGGATGTGGTCATCCCGGAGGGCGTGAGCATTATCGGCCAATCGGCGTTCTCCTACTGTAGAACCCTGAAAAGTGTGATTATACCCTCGGGAGTAACGAATATCGGAATAGGTGCATTTCGTAGCTGCAGCAACTTGGAAAACGCTATAATCCCGGAGAGTGTTATCAGCATTAATGATTGGGCATTCTGTGATTGCACCGGTTTGACGAGCATCACGATTCCTCCGAGCGTGACGAGCATCGGCGATTCTGCGTTCAGCGGCTGTACAGGTCTGGCTGACGCTGACGGCTTTATAGTCGTCGCTCATGTCCTCTTTGATTACACCGGCCCGGGAGGGGCTGTGGTCATCCCGGAGAGCATGACAAGTATCGGCTTCGAGGCGTTCTCCGACTGCAGCAGTCTGACGAGCATCACGATCCCGAAGAGTGTGACCAGCATCAGCGATTCTGCGTTCAGCGGCTGCAGCAGCTTGACGAGCATCACGATCCCTGAGGGCGTAACCGGGATCAGAAATTCGGCTTTTCGTGGCTGCAGCAGTCTGACGAGCATCACGATTCCGGAGAGAGTGACCGGGATTGGCAGTAAGACGTTTGAACAATGCAGTAGTCTGACGAGCATCACGATCCCTGGGGGTGTGACCTGCATCGGCGACTCTGCATTCCGCGGCTGCAGCAGTTTAACGAGCATCACGATCCCTGAGGGTGTGACCTGCATCGGTGACTCTGCATTCCTCGGCTGCAGCAGCCTGACAAGCGTGATGATCCCGAAGAGTGCGACCAGCATCAGCGGTTCTGTGTTCCGTGACTGTCGAAGTCTGACAAGCATCACGATCCCGGAGGGCGTAACCAGGATCGGCGATTCCGCGTTCGAACGATGCAGCAGTCTGACGAGCATCACGATCCCGGAGGGGGTGATCGGCATAGGCAGCGAAGCGTTCCGTGACTGTCGAAGTTTGACAAGTATCACGATCCCGGAGAGCGTGACCGGCATCGGCCGTTCGGCGTTCAGCGGCTGCAGCAGCCTGACATGGGCAACCGTAAAAACCAGTAAAGCAAGATTTGGAGACTACGTATTCTCAGACACCGGTTTATGTGAGCTTGTAATTCCCGACAAGCTTAAAAGCCTTGGGAAAGATCCTTTTGGGAACAGCTTGCCGATCGGATTGATCAGTGAGATAAAATCTTTTTATCATTCTTTGACCGATGGTGAATTAAAAGAATACTTGTTTAGCGGATACGGGACAAAATACTGGGATCGCATAGAACCTCAGGTACAGGCTGAGATGTTCCTTACAAGACAAGGGAAGAGCCTGATGGAAGCATATAAAAAGGTGATAAACGAGAGATCAGCAGAATACATAGGAATCGCAACCTCTGAAACGCTCAACGGCACAGCATCGGCAACGGAGTGCGGAAGGGCAGCCGGCTTCCTGACTACCCTGTACGAGAAGGTTCCCGCTGAACTGCTCCGGGAAATCTACGACAAACTGCGTACGCAGAAAAACAGTGAAAAAGCTCTCAAGAAGGTAGAAGAAGATGTAAAACTCATGGAGAAGATCGGTAAGTCCGTTGAAGTGGACGTCTCTCTCCCGGAGGCCGCGCAAAAAGTGATGGCAGATCTGATCACCGACAGGCTGTCGGCGGCAGAATTTGAAAAGAGGCTCCGGGAACTGCACGGCATCGGATACAGGGATTTGCCGACAATTTCTGCTGAAGACGAAAGGAGCCTTGAGCCTTATGTGCCTGCATGGCTGCTGACTGCCCATGAGAAGCTCGTTGAACAACAATGGGGAAATCCTCAGTATGAGATCACTTGGGATAAGCCCGGTGTCCGTTCGGAAGCGGCGGAGATCGTTGCGTTGCTGGATTCCCGGAGTTGGCAGGATGCACTTGTACACATTGCCGCAATCGCTTCTCCTATGGAAGGAACGAGCAAGAAGGAAAACCTTTTGTATCCGGTATCCCGATATGCCTCCGAAGAGACCATGTTCTCTTTGACAAGCCAGGCCTATAAATGGGGGCGTCAGGCGCAGGACGTGTTTCACACTGCCTGCTGCTACAGCGACACCCGCGCGGCTATGCTCTTTGCCGAACGGCACGGCAAGCTGGATCAGTATGCCCGCATGCGCGGGACCGACGCGGATACGCTGCGCGACACGGTGCTGGCGGAGTTCGGGCTGGATGCGGACGGAAAAAAGATCTACGATCTCGGAGGCGGGACCGTCACGGCCTGCCTTACCGACGACCTGCTGCTCATTCTGACCGACGACCGCACGGGGAAGACCGTAAAATCCATCCTCGCGAAGAATACAGACCCCGAAAAGGCCGAGGCGGCAAAGCGGGATCTGACCATGCTGCGCAAGAACATCAAGAGCGCAGCGAAGCGCCGGAGCGAGCGCCTGTTTGAAGACTTTATGGAAGGGCGCCAAACTGCCGCCGGAAAATGGAGGGATTTGTACCTGGGCAACCCGGTGCTCAACCGGGTGGCGCGGCTGCTGGTATGGGAGCAGGACGGAAGGACGTTTGCTGTCACTGCCGACGGATTTGCGGACAGCACCGGGGCGCCTTACACCCTGACGGAGTCGCCTGTGCGCCTCGCCCACCCCATGGAGCTGGAAGCGGAGGAGCTCACCCGATGGCAGAAGTATTTCACGTCCCATGGCCTGAAGCAGCCCTTCGAACAGATCTGGGAGCCGGTGATCGATCAGAACACTTTCCTCGAGGACCGCTACAAAGGCTGCCGCATCAACCCGCTGTATATGAAAAACCAGACGAGGCGCGGCATCGACGCAGAGTGGAGCGAAGGCTCCTACACGGAACGCAAGCACGTCCGGATCACGGGTTTCACCGTGACGGCTGCGGACGCGCTGTGGCAGCCGGGAGATCGGGTCAGGTACTTTGAGATATCCACACTTGTCCCGCAAAAATGGGACCGCCGGGCCAATTCGGTCATCGCATTCCTGGACCGGATCACCGTATGGGATCGGGTCCGAAAAGACGATGTCAGCGTCATGAATCTGATGGACCGGTTCACCCTGGCACAGGTGAGCGAGATGGTCGCCATCGCGCAGGAAGCGCAGGCTGTGAATGTCCTGGCACTGCTGATGGAGTATAAGAACACGCACTTCGCGGATTTCGATCCCATGGACGAGTTCACGCTGGAATAAATCGGTCAAGTTTACATAAGACGAAAGCGGCGGAGAACGAGGCCGAATCGCCGCTGATTCGCGATCAATTCCCGGGTTTGCTGCTGTTCGGAAAAACGACGTTGTTCCTTTTCCAAATAGTGTGTATACTTTACGTAGAGACTATCTCAACGAATACGAGGAGTATGGATATGGCACAGGAAAATTTGGAAGCCGTACAGAAAGGGAGCAGGCTGCTGTTGGAAGTGATGGCGCCTTATATCGGAATGCGCATGCGCCAGGTGTATAAAAACGACTGGTGGGACGAAGTCCTGCGCGCATTGAACGATCCCTTCGAGCTTCCCGGTGACGGCACCTATGCGGAACTGGTGGATTCGCTGGACACGGCGGCCTGTCTGAAGCTGATCGACAGAAGATGGAACGAAGTCTTTCGGGATCGTCTGCCTTGGGAGAGCCGCGCCTGGGTGAATGAGCTGAAAGCGGTGCGCAATGTGACGTCGCACAGAGGAATGCAGGATATCGACCGGCATGCTGCCGAGAGAGCTCTGGATACCATGGCACTGCTGTGTTCCGCCATGGATAAGGGGGCTGAGGAAGGCATCCGCGAACTCTATCTGGCTGTGCGCGCCAAGGCGGAAGGAAAGCGTGAACCGGCCGCGCCGGCTGTTATCGGGATCGAACAGCCGGAATCGGATCCCGCCCGGGGCGAGCCCGCAGAGGGAAGTCTGCTTCGGATGGTGGGCACTCCCGTCGTAGAAAAAACCGCTCTGTCCCGAAAGGTCAACTTCGGCGGGCGGACGGTCATCTACCCTGTCTACCGCGTGCGGCTGGACGCGCTGTACTACAACGATCAGAACGACCGGATCGCCACATGGATCACCCGTTACGAGGCCGAAAACGGAGAGGGCTCTCTCAGCGGACTGGACCGGGAGATCTACAATATGGTCATTGAAAACTTTATTGTGGACAGCAACCCCGACGCCATCAGAAAAACGCAAAGAAACATCGCTCTTGTCGGTCAGCGGGAACCGGGAGTGGCTCTGGCGGACGGACGGGTGGTGGACGGCAACCGACGCCTTACCTGCCTGCGCCGTCTGCAGCGGACAAGCGCCGAGCCCTTATGGTTTGAAACGGTCCTGATGGACATGGATATCCGTGAGGACAGAAAGCAGATCAAACTCCTGGAGTTGGCGGTGCAGCACGGAGAGGAGAAAAAGGTCGATTACGATCAGATCGACTATGCCGTGGGTACATACCGGGATATCGAGGAAACAAAGCTGCTGACGGTCGAGGAGTACGCGCAGGGGGCCAATGAGAGTCCCGCAGATGTCCGCAAAAGACTGGAGATAGCGGAACTGATCAACGAGTTCCTGAATGCCTCCGGCGTGAGCGGACAGTATCACGTGGCGAGAGAGTATCAGATATACAATCTGCTGTATGAGATGACGCCGCTTCTGAAACAGCTCAGCCGGGAGGAACAGGCACAGCTCAAGGATATAGCTTTCCGGAATACCGTACTCGGGGCAGTTCCGGATCAGCGTAAGTTTATCCGGGATCTGAAAACGCTCATCCGTTCCGGAGATTGTCGGGGCCTCTTTTCCGCGCAGACCGAACAGGAAAAAAGATATCGGGAAAGAATGGGCGAATATGAGATCCGCGGCAAAGAAGATCTGGACCGATTTGCCGCGGAGAACAGAGCGCTGGCCGATGAGATGCGCGATTCGATCGAGGAAGCGCTCCTTCGGTCAAGATCCCGTCAGATCAAGGCCAAGCCGGGGGAGATCATCTCCAAATGCGTTACGCTTATGATGGATGTGGACGCCAGACTGTTCTCCCGACTTGACGCAGATGACAGAGACGCGCTGCGCGCGCAGCTGGACGAACTGAGCCGGATCACCGATACATTCCGGGATCAGCTTTGACAGGCGGTGAAAACATGAGCAAAAACGATTTGCCGATCACGCAGCTGGATCTGTCCGTGCGTTCGGTCAATGCGCTTCGCCGGGCGGGGATCCAAACGTTCGGGGCTCTGCGGGAGATGGATGAAGAGAAGCTTCTTCAAATCCGTAATTTGGGGGCAAAGTCCATTGCCGAGATCCTTGAGAAGATAAACGAACTGAAGTCGATCCCGGATGATGATCCGGCCCTGCCCGGACACGGAACGGTTTGGAAAACGGTCGATTTTTCGGCAGAGGATTCTCTCGCTGCGGATACGCTGGGATCTCTGAGTCCCAGATCATATAATCTGCTGACGATCAACGGCTGTGCGACACTCTCCGACATTTTTGAGATGAGCATCCGTGAACTGGCATCGCTGCCGGGCATGGACGCTGCTTCCGCCGAAGAGATCTTATCTGCCTGCGGAAGATATCTGCGCCGGAAAGAGGACGCACAGAAAAACGCTGCGGAAAAGGTTGATGTATCCGCGCTGACATTGGATGAACTTCTGCTCAGACCGGACATGCGGGAGAAGATCCTCGCGTTCATAAAGGTCAATAATCTGCCGCTGGCGGCATTGGGTCTGCCTATTCACATAGAACAGCGACTTCGTTCAAACGGCTTCAACTATCTGAGCGACATCGTATTTCTTTCCCGTTCGGATTATCTGGCGATCCCCAGAATGGGAACGGGCGCCGCGGACAGGATCCTGGAAGCCGTGAGACATTATCTGGAAAACAATAAGGACCGGATCCGGGCGGTCTGCGGCGGAGACGAAGCAGGGCTGCTTGACGATGAACTGATCCGAAAAGAGATCCTGGGGCTGTACAAAACCGCGGGATTCGGCGGGCTGAGCCTGGGAGAGATCACGGAGCGGCTGAATCTGCCGGCGCCCGTTTCGCAGGCCCGGCTGAAAAGGATCATCGGATCGCTGCTGGCGGAGGGAAAACTGGAGTACTGCGATTACCGGTGCTATCGCGTATACGGCAGCTTCCGGTCCCGGCTGGAGAACGACACGAGACTGACGGACCGCGAGCGGAGCATGGTTCTGCTGCGACTTGGGGGCGAAACGCTGGAGTCCGTCGGGCAGACCTTTGATATGCCCCGGGAGAGAGTGCGCCAGGTCGTTGAGAAAGCGCTGCGAAAGGTCACCCATGACTGTGAAGCCGCAGGCGAGCGATTCGATGAGGATTATTTCCGTTATTTCTTTGAGAACTACGCCGTCGACCGAAAAGAGATCGCGCCGTGGCTCGGCCTCGACTCAACACAGCTGCAGTATTATTCCATTTTGGGTATCAGGTCCGGAAGACGCGACCCGGAATCGGCGTTGGACGACCCGTTACTGGACGCCGGACTGCGGGCTCGCATCCGCAATTATCTGAACCGGGACAGAGTGTTTGTCGAAGGGTCGTGGATCGAAAGAAGCCGCACGGCACTGGAGGAGATCGCGGTAAGAAAGCTTTGCGTCAATGAGATGAGCTTCGGCAGCTTCGTCGATCGGTTCAACGCATTTCTGGAGAAGCAGGGCATAGAGTATGATGAGACGCTGTATTATACGGATGCCGTCATAAATACGAGAAAAAACAAACTCCGTGAAGCGAGTTTTCTTCTCTGGAAACAGAACGAGATGCTCCGTTTTTATGATATCGAGGGCCGGGACTTCTCCGAGCTTTTGGACGGCCTGGGGCTGGCGAATCTGGAAAACATAGAGATCTCGGCGCAGAAGCTTGCGATGGACCACCCGGATCTGATGGAAAAATACGATCTGCAGGATCACTATGAGCTGCACAACCTTCTGCGCAAGATCGTTCCGGAGGGCAGTTACCACGACTTTCATTGTGAACGCACCCCGCAGCTCCGGTTCGGGACTTTTGACAGAGATTCCGCCATACTGGATCTGATGATCGAAATGGCGCCCGTTTCCTCGGCGGATCTGGTTCAGCGCATTTACGAGGAATACGGATACGATCCGCAGACCGTCCTCGGATCTTATCTGACGTGCATTGATAAGTACTACCATCAGGGTGTATATTCGGTGGAGCAGAAAAAGATGTCTCCCGAAGACAAAGACCGGCTTCTCGCCGAGTTGGACGAGGATTTCTATTATATTGAGGATATACGCAGGATCTATGTTTCCCTCGACCCGCCGGGAGACGGACAGGAGATCAACCCGTACAATCTCAAAGAAATGGGATTCGCTGTCTATTCACGTTACGCGCTGCGCGGATACAGCGGTCTTGCCGCTTATTTCACCGAGCTGCTCACGGCGGAGGAGATCCTGGATATCACAGCGCTGAGGCAGCGTTTCTGTTACGTACAGATGTTCTCCTCCGTGCTCAACGATTTGAAGCGTGAGCTGAGGATCATTGAATTCGAACCGAACCGCATCATCCGTTTTGACCGATTGGAGCGGGCCGGCGTGACGCGCGAACAGATCGAAGAATTCAGGGACAGCGTGGATGATGAGATTCGGGACGGCGAGTTTTTTACCATGAAATCTCTTCGGGAGTCCGGCTTCGATTCCGAGCTGTTCGAACTGGGCTTTTCCGATCGGTTCTATTCGGAGCTTTTTTGCGGAGATGACCGGTTTACCTGTTTGTATTATCAAAACACGCCCATTCTGTACAAGGGCCGGGAAAACGTTATGGTCAAAGACTTCCTGGCGTCCCTTGTACGCGGGCATGGCAGTGTGGATGTTTACGATCTCTGCTCCGAACTGGAATCCGTCTACGGAATTACGGTCAGGGATCGGTTGGACCCAATTTATAAGCTGAAGGGAACAGAGATCTATTACGACAGCTATCTGGACCGCCTGTATGCCGATGCCATGCTCTATGAGCGGGAACTGGAAGAAACGGAGGAGCGGTTATGAATGAGAACGTTGCCCGTCTGCTGAAAGAAGCGGATAAACTGCATGAACGCTTCCTGCTGTCAGAGAAAGTCGGACCGGACTATTTTGAGCCCGGAATGATGGAATATTTGGACAAATCAGAAGGACTTTACGATCCCGCCACGGGAGAGCTGCTGCTTCGTTTTGAGTCCCGGGGGACGCGCTACGAGGGCCGAAGCGACCGCATTGAGCGGGTACGGATCGGGGACGCTGTCCGAGTCATTCGGGACCCGGGAAACGCGTTCAACAAGAATAATTTCCTCCTGTTTACGGACAGAGGCGGAGATGTCGGAAACATGCCCGCGGAGCTGTGCAACGCTGTCGCTCCCTTATACGATGAGGGGGATCTGGAATTCCGAGAGGCAAAAGTCAGCTATGTTGAACCGCTCTCTTCCCGCAGCCGCCACGCCAAACAGGCGGTTCTGTTTGTGGAACTACGCTGTGTTCTCGACCGCTATGTCACAGGAAACCGATCATGACCGACAAACGCGAGCATCCCGCTTCCGATGAAGCGGGATGCTCGCGGTTTCGCTGTATATTCTTTATTCCGAACTTTCCCCGGGCCTTCGGCCTCCCGCGAAGGGCGGGCGGGGCAGGCGGCCCGACAGGTCCACGCCGAGCAGCTGTTTAATGATCCACAGGAAGAAGGCCAGCACCAGCAGCGGGATCAGGCATGAGGTGACGATCAGCACCGCCAGCGTCTCCACAAAGCGGCTGAGGATGTTGGCGGCCTTGTTTTTCAAAGAAGCGGCCGTCTCGGACAGGCGGGACAAAATGCCCTGGATGAGATTCATGTCGCCC
>JAEEGL016843658.1_pt1 | contig 14515 bp, 12 predicted proteins | sample 9134231 | NCBI WGS metagenome assembly JAEEGL01 (sample SAMN16246548, study PRJNA631951) | gut metagenome | biome: gut microbiome; feature: rumen; material: fiber-attached | host: Bos | place: Iran: Karaj | collected 2018-10
TTCTCTTCAGCATTATGGCCATTCTCAACATTAGGTTGGCCAGAAAAAACAAAAGACTTTGAAAGATACTTCCCAACAGATTGTTTAGTTACAGGATATGATATCATTTTCTTCTGGGTAGCTAGAATGGCTTTCCAAACAGAACATACGACAGGATTCCGTCCATTTAAAGATTGTGTTATTCATGGATTAATTCGTGATAAACAAGGAAGAAAAATGTCAAAATCTTTAGGAAATGGAGTAGATCCATTTGATATGGTAGATAAATATGGAGCAGATTCTCTTCGTTATTATCTCACAACAGATGGTTCTATGGGATTAGATTTAAGATTTGATGAAGTAAAACTTTCTGCTACTTGGAATTTCATTAATAAGATTTGGAATGCTTCACGTTTTGCTTTAATGAATATGGAAGATATCAAAGAAATCAAATTAGAGTATTTAAAACCAGAAGATAAGTGGATTTTAACAAAATATGAGAATGTTGTAAAAAGAGTAACAAAACATATGGATAAATATGAATTCAATTTAGCTGGTTCTGAAATCTATGATTTTACTTGGAATTATTTCTGTGATTACTATATTGAAATGGCAAAATATTCATTAGATTCTAGCGCAACAAAATCAACCTTATGTTTTGTATTAACAGGTATTCTAAAGATGCTTCATCCATTTATGCCATTTGTAACAGAAGAAATTTATTCTATGTTACCAGTAAAAGACGAAGAATCTATTATGATTTCTGAATATCCTAAATATTCTAAGAAACTTGTTTTTGAAAAAGAGGAAGCTGCGGTAGATGATGCTGTTGAATTTATCAAGAACTTTAGAAATATTAAAGCAGAAAATAATATTACCAAAGAATTCCAAGTTCTATTTGATACCGAAGATGATAATGAATTAATTGTAAAGATGTTAAAAATAGATGAGAACTTAGTCAAAGAACCATTAGGAAAGAAAGCATACAAAGTATTCTCTAATCGTATTAAAGCAACAATTTTCTTTGAAAAAATTGAATCAGAAGCAGAGAAGGCTGCTAGAGAAGCACAAATTAAATTATTAGAAGCTTCGATTAAGAGAAGAGAAGGTTTATTATCCAATGAAAACTATATTAAGAAAGCTCCTCAGAATATTGTGGAATTAGACCGTCAAAAATTAGAAGAAGAAAAGAAGAAACTAGAAGAACTTACAAAATAGCAAAAAAAAACTATAGATTTCTATAGTTTTTTATTTTACAACAATTTCTAGTTTGAACTCTAATTCTCCACCACTGATTTCGTTTTCCATATCAACATCTTGTCCTTCTAACCAGAAGTAAATTCTTAGTTTAGTAACTCCTTTTGGTAAACTCATTAATTCTTGATCATCTGTAAAACCTTTTATCGTAGTAATCTTTGGATAAACAGGGGAGAAGTATGGACTATTATTTGTTTCTGTAATTAAAACTCCAGGAGTTTTAATCTCTTGATTAATTCCTCGATATGGTAATCGTGCTGCTCCTGTTTGTGTAGTATATAATCCATATACATTTGCGGCATTTGCTACTCCTGTAGCCGTATGAGTATCATAGTTTGGTTCCCAAATAATACTCTCTGAGGCATTCGCAAGATATTGTGCTTGTGCAGAGTTAACCGTATCACTCGTTGTTCCTAAATTAACAAAGGCAATTCTGGCACTGTTTTCTCCACCTTCTACATATTCACTAATATTTTTAACATATGATTCACCCGTAATGGATAAATTACTATTTTCATTTAATAAAACGAATAAGTCGAAAGCAATAAATCTTCTTCCTTGACATTCTTCATCGCCATAACAATTAATCTCTGTTTGTTTACTCGCAACTAAGTAGAACATATCTTTAGTACGTTCTCTTGTACTACCATAATACATATCCATCGTCGCACCTGATGCTCTACCATCTGTAGAACATCCACCTAGAGTTTCAGGAATTTGATTATTCGCATTTGGATAAGTCTTTTCTGCATTAACAATGTCTTCTAGAGTAACAGTATTACTCCAGTTAATTCCATTGGTAGAAACTTGAACACCTGCCATGGTTTCAATGTGAATATCAATAGAATTAATATTAACTTTTAAGTCAGAAGAGAACCATGCATAAATTGTCGTCGCAAAAATACCTGCTGATAATAATAGAAACCAAACAAAGATAAAACGACTTCTTCTTTTTTCTCTTTCTTTTTTCTGAGATTTTTTCATGAAATCAACTCCATACCTATTATCATTATATATGATAATGAAGGGATATGCAAAAAAAAAGAACAAAAGAACTGTAAAATAAAGACTAATAGAGGTGTTGACTTCTTTCAAAAAAAATGATATAAGTATCTCATATTTCATTAAAACGCACACGATGAATTTTGAAAAGAGAATTTGGAAACATAAAGCAATAACAACGATACAATGGATATTATGAAATTGGTCTTTTTTATTTTAGAGGTGATTTATGATTTCAATAGAAAGTATTATTCAAACTTTAAGAGAACATCAAGTTCCTGAAGAACAATTACAAGAAGTAATGCGCTCCTATGAAATTGCAAAAGAAATTCACAAAAACCAATATCGTGATAGTGGAGAACCTTATATTATTCATCCTTTAAGTGTAGCTGGTATATTATTAGAGAATGAAATTTATCATTCAAATACCATTTGTGGGGCTTTACTCCATGATACTTTGGAAGATGCTGAAATTGATTTTAGAAGAGAAGATATTGCGGAACTCATTAATCCAGATGTTGCGGAAATCGTCGATGGATTAACCAAATTAAGTCGTATTTACTTTGACACAAAACTTGAGCAAAATCAGGCAAATAAACGAAAGTTTATGAATAGTTTAAGTAGAAATATTAGTGTTGCTTTAATTAAACTAGCTGATAATACTCACAATTTAAGGACATTAGGATATAAGCCTCCTGAAAAACAAGTGGAAAACTCTCTAGAATCTATGAGAATTTATGTACCCATTGCTTCTTCTATAGGAGCCTATCGTTTTAAAAATGAATTAGAAGATTTATCTCTTCGTTATATTGATCCAACATCATTTTTCCGTATTCAAGAAGAAAAGGCTCGTCTAGAACCTTATGCCAGAGAAGAATTGATGGAGTTAGGAGAAAGAATTAGAGCGATTTTAAGTCGAAAAGATATTCCGAATGATATTATTTTCCGTACTCAAACCATTTGTAGTATTTATAAAAAGATGAAAAGTGGATATCTTTTTGAAAATATCTATGACTTATTTTATTTAAAAGTCTTAGTAGAAGAAGTAGAAGAGTGTTATCGTACTGTATATGTAGTACATCAATTATGTCCTCCTATTAATAGAAGATTTATGGATTATATCGGTAATCCAAAACCAAATATGTATCAATCTCTTCATACGACAGTATCTCATAATAACAAGTTATTAAAAGTAAAAATTAGAACTTATGATATGGATCAATTTGATGCCTATGGAGTTTCTTCTTTATGGAATACAAGAAAAGATATGTCTCCTGAAGAATTCCAAAAAATTGTGGATCAACTTCAGTTTGTCGCAATGGAAAAATATATTAATAAGATTTCCAAAGATGATGCAGACTATGACCGACTATCCGATGAATTTTTATTATCAGATCATGTTTATGTCTATGATTCTCAAGGAGTGAATATTGAATTACCAGAAGATGCAACAGCCTTTACTTTTGTTTCACAAGTATATCGTGATTCTCTTGATTTGATTTCAGGAGTACTTGTCAATGAAAAAGAAGTACCATTATCAACTCCATTAAAAAACGGAGATCAAATCATTGTAAAAACAATAGGAGAAAAAGAATTAATTCCGTCAAATCCAATCCAAAAAGTAAAACAATTGAATGGACAAAATAATTAGATTCCTCTATAATTATCTTAGAATATAGAGGTGAAAAAAATGGATAGAAATCAAAAACTATTACGGATTGCAGCCATTTTAAATCTAATTAGTTCATCAATTGTTTTTTTTAGTACTTATAGTTTCATTGGTATTATTAGCGCAATCATATTTCTTTATTTTAGTAAATTAACAGAGGAAGAATTAAAAAATAATAAAGTAGGATTAATCCTCTTAACAATAACACAAATTATCATAAATTTTGTGGCTTGTATCTTATCTTTTATAGTGATTTCATCCATCAACAAAGAAAATCAAGTAATCCATCCTACGAATGGACCGCCTGTTCGAATTAAAAGAGTTGTAGATCCAGAATTTCGAAAAATTGATATCTTATTAAAACTAGGAGTAGGAATGGTTTTTATCTCAGGAATTCTATTCGCAACAACTTCTTGGGAATTTGTCTCAGATGCTGCAAAATCGATTGCTTTACTATTATTTGGTAGTATCTTTTTAGGCTTATCTTATCTTTCAGAAAGAAAATTCAATCTTTATAAAAGTTCTTATATGTATTGGATTCTCAGTATGTCATTTTACTTCTTATCTGTAGTAGCTTTACTATATTTCAATGTATTTGGACATTTATCCTATGAAGGAGTAGACTTTAAACTAGCTTATGCCATTACTTGTTTTACGGCAGCAGGACTTTGTTATTCAACCTATTTAAAATTCCCAAAAGAATATCTATTATATGGATTCTATGGATGTATATTTTTAGTTCTCTATAACTTCTTAGCTTATTTCCCAATCGATCCAGCCATCGTAATGATTATATTATCAACAGTTCTTTTAGGAACAAGTATTATTGCTAAAAAAGAATCTGTTCTTTATCAAGTTGCGAAAATACTTGCGATGATAATGTTTATCTATATTATCAGAAGTATCCATTTGGATAATGAAATCTTTGTATTAATTGCTTCTTTCATTAATATAGGAAACTTAGGATATATTTTAATGGATCAAGATGATGTAGAATCTATTTTTACATTAGTCATTACCTATATCTTATTATTTGTATCTATCTATAATATAGATACTTCTAGTTTTGCCCATCTTGCTTTATTCTCTATATTTACCATTTTCACATTACTATTAAAAGTCAATATCATTTCAAAGAGTTCTTTATTTCATAATATCAATTATGGTATTTTTACCGCTGCTTTCTTATTCCTATTAATAATAAGTGAAGTAGACAAATTAATGGTATCGTTCTTTATCGCTTTAGGATATTTATTCGTAACTCTTTTAGTTTCTCAAAAACAAAACGATATGAAAGAAGTTCCTTATGCCATCTATCTAAAACCAATTGCAATTTTATTATCTGTATTTGCTTTCTTTGAAGTGGATGATTTTAATATTATAGCTTCCAATGCTACGATCATGATGCTTGTAACAGGAATCTATGCCTTTTGTTATTTCAATCAACAAGATCCTAAGAATAAAACAATTTATTATTTTTCTTCTTTAGTAGGAATCGTTTTAACAATGGGATTCAATCATGAAGAACAATTGATTTATACCGCATTTGTAATTTTATTTATCAGTATTTATTTTACTTATCAAAAGTACTTAGATTATCAAAAAGACCCAAAGAATGTAGGATACTTTATCTTTTCCTATATTACTTTCTTACTATGTACGTTTGATTGTTTAAAAAACGTAAATGTGATTCAACTAAACAGTATTACAAACGATTTCCTTTTCTTAGGAATTTTAGTACTGATTCTATTCTTTTGGAAAGATGAGATAGTAAAGAAAATAAATTATTTCGCAATTATTGTTCCTTTACTTCATCTAATTAATGATTTCAAATTTGCCTCTATCTATCAAGAAATATTAACAAGTGTTCTTCTATTATATGCTACCTTTATTATTGTAAAATTCTTTTGTAAAGAAGAAAAATATAAAAATATGGTTGGTGTCATAGGAATAGCTATCTCATTACTTCCTATTATAGGATTAGAAGAAATAGAAGTAGGTATTTATATTGGAATCATAGGATTAGGAGTAATTCTATTAGGATATTATAAATCATATTTAAAATCCTTCTTTGTTACAGGAATCGCAATAACAATAATTAATATCTTAATTCAATTACAAAATTTATGGGAGAAAATACCTTTTTGGTTATATCTATTAATTGGAGGATTATCTATCATAGGATTTGTAACTTATAAAGAAATGAAAAAAAATAATATCAAATGATATTATTTTTTCATTTTATGAGAATAATAAATAGGGGAATCTTATGTATAAAATTAAAGAATTACCAATAGAAGAAAGACCAAGAGAAAGATTAAAAGAAGTAGGAGGAGAAAACTTAACCGATAAAGAGATACTATCTATTCTATTAAAAACAGGAACAAAAGAGAAAAATGTTTCAGATTTATCTCTAGAACTATTAAAGAATTATCCCATCGAAGAATTAAAAAATGTAAATATTAAAGAATTGATGAAAATCAAAGGAATAGGAGAAGTAAAAGCCATTGAGTTACAAGCCGCTATAGAACTAGGGAAAAGAATCTATTTAAGACAATCTAAAGAATTTGTTAAGATGGATCATCCAAAACAAATATGGGAAGATTCCAAGTATTGGGCAAATGGTTTAAAGCAAGAACATTTTTATGGATATTATTTTAATAATAAACAACAATTAATCAAAAGAAAAAGAATCTTTATTGGTACTCTAAATCAAGCCAATATTCATACAAGAGAAATCTTTAAAGAAGCCTATCAGTTAAGTGCTACTTATATTGTCTGTATTCATAATCATCCATCAGGAGATATTACTCCTAGTAAAGCAGATAAAGTCTTCACCAAACACTTAATGGAAACAGGAAATATACAAGGAATACCCGTAGTAGATCATATTATTGTAGGAGAGAATTCTTACTATAGTTTTCATGAACATCAAAATATTTCATTCTAGAATTGTATCTCCAAAAAAAATAGTCTATAATGAGATTGAGATGATGAAAATGAAGAAAACAAAAAGAAAAAAGAATACAATTATTCTATTTTTAACACCAATTTTAATTGTTTTACTATTAGTAGTTTCTCTCTTATTTCATCAAAAAACAGGGAGTGTAGAAGGGGTTTTTAAAGATATCGGAATCTTCTTGAATAAAGTTGTGATGTTTCCATTTACTTCTCTCAATCAAGAAAAGAATCAAACACAATCTGAAAGTTTATTAATTCAAAAGAATGCCAACGAAGCTTTAGAAAAAGATATTCAAGAATTAAAAGAAACATTAGAATTAAATAAAACATTAACAGAATATACACCAATCAATGCAACGGTATTATCTCGAAATAAAAGTTATTGGTTTAATACCATTACTATTGATAAAGGAAAATCATCTGGTATTAAACCGAATATGGCAGTAATTACCAAAAATGGATTAATTGGAAAAGTATCAAAAGTTTCGAATCATTCCAGTGAAGTAAAATTGATTACTTCAGATGATATTCATTTTAAAGTAAGTATTGCGATTCAAACCAATGGAGTAGATAATTATGCCATCCTCAATGGTTTTGTAGAAGATACAGGATATATACTCGCTACAGGAATTGATAAAACAACCATAATTAATAAAGGAGATTTAGTTGTTACCAGTGGACTAGGGGAATTATTCCCTGCTGGGATTACCATTGGTACTGTGGAAGAAATGGAATGGGATAAATATAATTTAAGTAAGACGCTTTATATTAAGACATATCAAAATTTCCATGATATTCATTATGTAACAGTATTGAAGGTGAAAGAATGATACCATATTTAATTCTGATCATCTCTTTCATAATGGATGGAGTCTTAACAAATTTCTTACCATTCTTAGTAAATCAATTATCTCTTTTTACCCCAGAATTAACCGTAATATCCATCTTTATTATTTATCCATTTTTTCGCAAACAAGAAAAAAAGTATTATATCATTTCTTTTATCGTAGGAATACTTTATGATCTTTGTTATACCAATTTATTATTCTTTAATGGAGTATTATTTGTAGGAATGGCTGTTCTTGCGAAAAGAATTTATCATAATTATGAAAATAATTTCATTAGAAATATTTTCTATATTACTCTAGTAATTGTTTTATATGAATCTTTATCAGCAGGAATCTTTTATGTATTCCAACTAGTTCCTATTACATTAGAAAGAGTGATTTATAAAATATCTCACAGTTTATTATTAAATATCATTTATGCAGAAATGATTTATATTATTTTAAAACTACTTCCGAAAAATTATAAAAAAATAAGTATTAATTAATATACTTATTTTTTATGATTCCATAGAAAAAACAAAATACTTATTGACTTTAAAGAATGGTTTTGCTATAATTTTATTGCTGACTGAGAAAAGTTGGGGCATTAGCTCAGCTGGGAGAGCGCCACGTTTGCACCGTGGAGGTCAGGAGTTCGATCCTCCTATGCTCCACCATTTGATAATGAAATCGTTGTTCATCAACGATTTTTTTTATTCTGTGTATTATTCATTTAATATCATAGAACTCTACTTGACAGTTCTTCCTCTTTCTAATATGTTTTTTTATTTTTAAAGTATATTAAATATACAAATGATAATAGATAATAATGTAAAGTCAAACAGAAATGTTTGACTTTTTGTTGTATAAAGATAGCATACGATTTAAAATAAAAGTAGTAATAATAAGGAAGTACATAACATGAAAAAAAATATCTTTTTACTATTATTGTTTTTATTGATTATTCCGTATATGGTAAATGCGGAATCAAAATATCTTTATGATGTATTAAAAGATGAAGCAGAATCTAACGGATTAGCTAGAGAATATACAGGAGAACATAAAGATTCCTTTACTAAAGAACCATCAAAAAAAATATATCATTGGTATGCTGGTTCATATGATGACATGTATAGAGTTAGTGATAAAGACAATATTATTTTTGCTAATCTTTGCTGGAAAATTGTAAGAACAACAGATACAGGTGGAGTAAAACTCATTTACAATGGATTTCCAAGAAATAATAATTGTAAAGAGTATCATAGTAGAAGTGATTTGGAAATAGGTTTTTTAGTTCAAACTTCTGCTTATGATCAAAATTATTATTATGCAACAGATTTTGAGATTGATGAAGATAAATATATTATTCCCAAAGGAACAATAAAAAAAGCAACTGAATTAGACTCTCATATAGGCTGGTTTTTATTTCAAACAAGTAATCTAAATAATAGAGTTTCAAGTGCCTACTATATGATAGACGATAGACTAGGAATAGCGTTTTATTCCGATTATGGAAAAAATAATTCCATTGGTAAAAGTAATTATTCACAATTTATTCCAAAAAAAGCCTCTTATGTAGGCTATATGAATAATGATAAATATGAAATCAATAAAATAAAATATGAAACATCACAGGATCATTATTATTATATGAAAAAGGCAAATGCTAAACGATATATAGAAACGCCTTCTTTAAACGCTAATGGTACATTTTCAGACTACAATAGTATTTATATTAATCAAAGCAATGCAAATTCTATTACCGGGTATTATATTATGAATGATAATTATCATTTATACTATGTAGTGGATATATTAGAGGATAGTTATAAAACATTACCTTTTAGTTATATGGATGGATTACCTCAAGTGTTAGGATATTACACTTATGGAAATAGTTATATTCAAAATAGTGATGGAACATACACATTACAGGATACAAATAGAATAGATATTGATAAATTTAATACAAATTATAATGATTTAATGAATAAATACTCTTGTTTATCATATAAAGATACATGTGAGAATCTTAAATTTATTATTTCTTCCACAAATGATAGTTATTCCTATATGGATGGAACTTTACATTTTTCAAAGGATGTTCAATATAACAATGGATATACAATGAGTGAAAATATTTTAGAAAGTAAAGATGTTCAGAATAATCTTGATATATTAAGTAATCATCATTATTTTACATTTCCTAATAATAATAAAGATGAAATACAGTATTTGTATTATTATGATTCTTCTAATAAAAGTCTATATTATGTAACATTAAAAGATGGAGACAAAATTGATAATATTGTAAATGACATAACGAATAATAATTCAAAAGATTCCTATACAAAAAGGGTAATAGATCTATGGTATAATCATTTTTTAAGTGATTATTCAAATTATATAGAAGATTCTATTTACTGTAATAATAGAGAAATAGAAGATATTGCAGGATTTGATATATTAGGTAATATCAATAAAAAATTAGTCTTTAAGAAAAATGATTCTTTAAAATGTGAAAATATTAATAATAGTTTTTCTATGAATAATCCAAATGCTCAATTAAAATATCCTGTTGGTTTATTAAATCAAGCAGAATTTAAATTAATGGGATATACGGATAGTTCGTATCTCTATACACTATTAATGGATGCCAATGATATCCATGATTATTTGCATATTTCATCTACTTATACTATGGATTCCACATCATTATCGAATGGAATAATTAAGCCAGTAATCACATTAGATAAAGATTCTGTTATTTCAGCTGGAGATGGTAGTCAAGAAAATCCATATATTTTTGATGGAATAGTTAGTAGATATAAGATAAATGTGGAAATTGTAAATGAAACAGAAAATCTTACAGTAGAAATAAATGATATGACTCAAGTGAAACATGGGGAAGAAGTGGTATTTAACGTAACTCCAATAAAAGGATTCAAACTAAAGAATGTGAAAATAGTTGATAAAGATAATAATGAAGTAGACTATAATACAACTGACAATAAACAATATATATTTATAATGCCAGCAAGTGATGTTACTATTATTCCCGTTTATGAAAGAGTAGCTAATGCCGTTAATGTAGAAGATAATATTCACACCAAGGAGATAGTAATAGAAGTAAATAATGCTAAAGCAGTCGTATACGAAGATAAAGTAGTTTTTACGATTGTTCCAGAAGATGGTTATGAAATAGATACCATTGAAATACTAGATGAAGAGGGAAATAAAATAGAGTACTCTAAATCAAATAATAAAAATGAATATTCTTTTATTATGCCAGATAAATCCGTAATCATTATACCTACTTATAAAAAAATACCCGAAGAAATTAAGAATCCTCAAACTAGCTTTAATCGTTTATATGTTTTGTTAATGTTATTATTTGTAATAGGAATAATAATTACTAGACAAAAATTTTATGTTTTTTATAAAAAGAAGATAGGATAAATGAATAATTATACATTTCATTTATCTTTCAAGAAGAGATAAAAACTCTTCTTTTTTTTTGTCTTTTTTTGGAATCCTTGCGAATAATAGAGTAGGAGGTGAAAGAAAGATAAGTGAAGATAGTCCTACAAGATGGGATGAAAGATTGTGGTATTTGTTGTCTCTTATCTATTATTCGATTTTATGGAGGAGATGTATCGAAAGAATACCTAAGGGAAATAACATATACGACAAAAGAAGGTGTTTCTCTTTATCAATTAATGGAAGCTGCAAAAAAGATTGGGTTTGATGCAGTAGGTCTTACAGGTACTTTAGAAAATATAAAAATAAATAACTTACCCTGTATTTCTCATATCATCATAAACAAAAACTTTCAACATTTTGTAGTAGTTTACCAAATCAATCAAAAGAAAAAACAAGTCGTTCTTATGGACCCATCCAAAGGAAAAAAAACAATCTCTTTTTCAGAATATAATTTATTAGCAAGTTCCAATTATTTATTTTTAAAACCAATCAAAAAATTACCAGTCATGAAAAAGAAAAATATCATTTATAAGAATATTCGCAAACTATTTCAATCCAATCAAAAATTATTGTTATTCGTTGTTCTATTAACATTCTCTTATTTCGTTTTTAATATAATTACCTCATTTCATTTTAAATACATCCTAGAATATTCTATTCATGATTATAATCTTAAGAATTTACAATTGATTAGTTCTGTATTGTTATCTTTTTATATACTAAAAAATTGTAATATCTATCTGCGTAATATTTTATTAAATAAATGGACTTCAATCTTTGACTATGAAACAACGTCTCTCACTTATAAACAAATTCTTTTACTTCCATATTTATACTATAAAAATAGGACTACAGGAGAGGTTGTTTCTAGATTCAAAGATTTAAATACAGTAAGAACATTCATCAGTAATTTTTTCTGTGTAATGACTACAGATTTTCCGAATATGATATTATTCTTTTTCTTATTATTTCGATTTCAAAAAAACTTATCATGGATTATTTTAGGAATGATGAGTGGTTTAGTACTTTTAACATTTCTATTTCACAAAAAAAAGAAAAAAGATATGAAAGAAATTTTATCAGGCCAAGATACCATTCATTCTTATTTGATTCAAGGAATTAGTAATGTGGATACCATCAAAGGAAGTCATTTAGAAAAAAGATTAATGGATAAATTTTCAATTAATTATAAATGTTTTTTAGAAAGAGTTTATCAATATTCTTTTTTTCATGAAATTTATTCTTTCTTGAAAAATAATATTTATGATGGTTTAAATGTATTCATTTATGGAATGGGTTCTTACTATGTGATAAAAGAAGAATTATCTTTAAGTAGTTTGATTGTATATCAAACATTCTTCCTGTATTTTTCTTCTTGCTTTACGAGAGTATTATCGATCTTTGAAAATTATCATTCTTATAAGATAGCATTGGATAGAGTAGAAGAATTATTTTTGATTCAAGAAGAGTATTTTAAGAATAATTATTATTATTTACCTTATCAATTAGATGGAGATATTATCATTAAGAATCTAAATTATCGCATTGGAGGAAAAATATTATTTCAAAACTTATCTTTAGTCATAAAAAAAGGAGAGAAAGTATTATTCAATGGTACGAGTGGTATTGGAAAAAGTACTCTACTAAAAATGTTAGTACGATATATTGAGACAGATTATGGAACAATATCTATTTCAAATATTGATATTAATCATTATCATTTAGAAAATATACGATCCAATATTACCTATGTCAGTAGTGAAGAATATTTATTCACAGATACATTAAGAAATAATATTACTTTATATAAAGAGTATAAGGAAGAAGAAATTGAAAGAGTATGTAAACTTTGTATGGTGAATGAATTATTTCAGAAAAGTGTTGTAGGACTCGACAGTATGATTGAAGAGAATGGTTTTAATTTTAGTCATGGAGAAAGACAAAGAATTATTCTAGCGAGAAGTATTTTAAAGAAAAGTAATATTTATATTTTTGATGAAGCTCTATCAGGAATTGATGTGGAAAAAGAAAAAATTATTTTGAAAAATATCTTTTCTAATCAAAAAGAGAAAACTATCATCGTGATATCTCATCGATTTAATAATCAGTATTTATTTGATCGAGTCATTACCCTAAAAAATGGAAGGATTTATGAAAAACAAAAATTATGAAAAAAATCGAGGAATCTATTTTTTATCAATTTTATTAATGGGAATAGAAGGACTTCTTTTTTATGTTTTAACAAATCAAAAAATGGAAGAATATCAAAAAGGAACTGCGATTGTGGAAAAGGATCACTATATCACAGTAGTAGTTACCAAAGAAGAAAGAAAACTCTTTTATCGTAATAAAAAAATGAATTTGAAAGGAAAAACCTTTTCTTATCAAATCGAAGAAGATTATGGCAAAATTATGGAAAGTCAAAAGAAAGAGTATTATCAATTACTCCTACTGGTACAAGGAAAACAAAAAGCAAAACCAAAAGATGTGGTGGAGTATACCATCCATAAAAGAAATAAAAGATTAATTGAAATATTAAAAATAATATGGGAAGGTGATTAATATCGAGAGATTACAAGAAGAAGCTTTAATGAATATAAAAGGGGGAACAACAATTCCAATTTGGATTGGAGTAGCAGTCGCTGCCCTTGTCATTTTTCTTGCGGGAGTTATTGAAGGAATCACAAATCCAGAAAGGTGTAACGGATGAAAGAAATCAAAAATGAAACATTGGATACCATAAAAGGAGGAACTACTACAATTACTGGTTCCATCTTGAGTGCCATTGTGGATATTTTGAAATTGATTAAGGATGCTGGTTATTCAGTAGGTTCTGGAATTAGAAGAATCAGTGAAAATGAACTATGCCCATTAGAATAGGAAAAATGATTCTAAAGATTACGATAATCTTATTGGTTATCTTATTTTTACCAATTCTGATTCGTTTTGTTTTCAATTTAGGAGTTTATGTAGGAATCTTTTTACGAAAATTGTATTTTTTCGTTGTTTTTTCGTAAAAAACGGTTGAAAATCAAAAAAACATTTGATATAATTCATTTTAGTTAAAGCGAAGGGAGGGAAAAAGTAGATGGCAACTAAAGTAACTGTTAGAGGAAATTTGGATCAAGCTCTAAGAAAGTTCAAACAAAAAGTGGCAAGAGACGGTGTCCCTTCTGAATGGAAAAAGAGAGAAGCTTACGATAAGCCAGGAGTTAGAAGAAGAGCAGCTAAGAAAGAAGGAATTAAAAATTCCAGAAAAAGAGATAGAGCAAATCGTAGCAAAGATTATTAAAAGTTCAAATAGTATCCGATTGGATACTATTTTTCGTTGAATAAA
>JAEEGL017252073.1_pt1 | contig 14515 bp, 13 predicted proteins | sample 9134231 | NCBI WGS metagenome assembly JAEEGL01 (sample SAMN16246548, study PRJNA631951) | gut metagenome | biome: gut microbiome; feature: rumen; material: fiber-attached | host: Bos | place: Iran: Karaj | collected 2018-10
ACACTGGAATATGGCATCGGCATCAAGAAGTCGATCGAACAGCTCATCGAAGAGGCGGAAGAAAACGACAATATCGAGACATTATACATCGTGAAGGATGGCAAGTTCTATGGTGCCCTGACTTTGCGTGACCTTCTGATCACCAAGAAGGATGAGGATCTCGATGAGAAGATCATCCTGTCCTATCCGTTTGTTTACGATAAAGAGAAGATCACCGATGCGGCGATCGATACGCTGGCGGACTATTCCGAAGATTCCATTCCGGTACTGGATAAGGAAACAAATGAGATCTTAGGCGTCATCACATCCGCCGACATCGTCGAGCTGATCAATGAAGAAGAAGAGGAACTGCAGGAAGAAGAAAAGCAGAAGGTCTCAGAGGCGGAAAAGGGATTCGATACCCTGGAAGTCATCGCTGCCGTATTGCTGCTGCTGGTAGCGGTCAACAGACTCTTCGGCGTCTTACCTTCGATCAGCTATATCGAAGCACTGCTTATTTTTGCTGCCCTGGCACTGGCGGTCTGCAGCAGACTCAAACTGAGGAAACAATGATACCATTGTAGTGTGGAAGCAAAGATCTTCAAAGTCACAAAAGCCGTTTCCTATCTATGCATCATCTATGGCCTGATCGTCTTGTTTTTGATCGGGCCTTTTCATATCTTCAATTTCTTCTATCTGCTGATAGGGATCATCCTGTTTCTGCTTTATCATTTACGGCTTTCGATACGCAAAAAGATCGGCATGAAGGCCTGTCGGATCCTGAACGGGCTGATCCTTACTTTCGTCACTGTCTTCCTTCTTTTTGAAATATGGATCATTTCGTTCAGCTTACGTCCCTGTGTCAGAGACGCGGACCATCTCATCGTCTTAGGTTCTTACATTTCCGAAACCGGTCCTTCTATGGACTATAAGGCAAGACTCGACAGCGCTTGTGCCTATCTTATGGAAAATGAAAAGACGATCGCGATCACGACGGGTGCCAAAGGGCTCAATGAACCTGTCAGCGAGGGAGAAGGCGGCAGAAGATATCTGATCGAAAAGGGGATAAAAGAGGATAGGATCCTGGCGGAAACGGAAAGCTATAATACGGCGGAGAACATCGCCAATGCGAAAAAGCTGATCGGAAAGGATGCGGCACAAAATAAGATCGTCATCGTCTCCGCTGACTACCATCTTTTCAGGGCATATTATCTGGCAAAGCTGGCAGGTTTTCAAAACGTCTCCTGCAAAGGAGGGCACGGACTGTTCGCCCTGCTGCCGCAATACTACACGAGAGAATTCTTTGCCTTTGTCAAGGAACTGCTGTTTACCCGTAGCGTATGAAAGAGATCATCGAGTTGAACAAGGATCAGGCAAGAAGGTTCCTGTTGATGAAACAGGGCCTTTTCGGCGATCACATCTTTCATAAAAAGGAAGGGGCTCTTTCTTATATCCGCCAGGCCGGCTGCATACAGTTCGATCCGGTCGATCAGGTGGGAAAGAATGCGGAGCTGACACTGCAGTCCAGAGTCAGAGGTTTTAAAAAGAAGGATCTTCAGACCCTTCTGTACAAGGAACGCAAGCTTTTCGATTATGTCGATAAGGAACTCTCCATTCTGCCGATCGAGAGCTGGCCATACTTCAAGCGCTATCGGGACTTATGCAAAGAAAGAGGAAGGCATTTTGAAGGTCTCTGTGCACTGGAAGAAGAAGCATTGAACTACATTGAAAGACACGGACCGGTCTCTTCTTCCTCCTTGCCGCTTGAAGGCTCTATCCGCTGGCATTCCAGCATCCACTGGAGCGGCAGCTGGGAAGGCAAGCCCGTCAAAGCATCCCGTTCCGTCCTGGAACAGCTGTATACGACCGGAGAGCTGGTCATCCATCATAAGGAAGGGAATCGCAAGTACTATGATCTGGCTGCCCGTCATCTGCCGGAAGAACTGCTGAGGGAAAAAGATCCGTGCATCGATGAGATGGAACATATCAAGTGGCGCATCCTTCGCCGCATCGGTGCGGTAGGCCTTTTGTGGAACAGGAATTCGCCGGCCTTCCTGGGGATCCGGGAAATGGATAAAGAAAAACGGAATGAGGCTTTTGAGCAGCTGGAAGAGGAGGGAAGGATCATCGAAGTCCGTATCTCAGGGATCCGTTATTCACTGTATGTCCTGCGTGATGATCTTGAACTTCTGCAAGAGGCGAATAACGATGTTTCAAGCAGACGTCTGGAATTTCTGGCACCGCTGGATCCTTTCTTGTGGGACAGGGATCTGATCAAGGCGGTCTTTGATTTCGATTATTCCTGGGAGATCTACCTTCCGAAAGAGAAACGAAAATACGGCTATTATGTGCTGCCCGTCCTCTATGGGGATCGTTTCATCGGCCGGATCGAGCCTGTCCTGAAAGACGGCAGGCTTATCGTGAAGGGATTCTGGCCGGAAAAGGGAGTGCGCCGTACAAAGAAACTGCAGAAAGCATTGGAGCGTACTTTGAAGAATTTTGCCCGTTTCAACGATGTGGTCTTAGATGCGGAACATCCTTTTCAGATCGAAGATCTTTAGACCGCATTAAGGTCTATAATTGAGTGTATGGAACATAAGTATATCGTTGTTCGTGTGACCTATACCCCTTACGGTGAAAAACTGGAAGAAGAGGATCGCACATTTTCCGACCGGGTCCAGGCGGAAAAATACGCAGAGATGTTCAACAGCATCTGCGAATCAAATATCAGCTACAGCATCAGAAAGATCAACATAGTCTAGGAGGATATATGGAATATCGCATCAACCGAAAGACGGGTGACAGGATCTCTGTGATCGGGATCGGTTCTTCCTACATGCACGAAGCCGGCAGGGATGAAGCTGTCCGGGCTTTGCGCAGGGCTTATGAAGGCGGCATCAATTACTTCGATCTGGCAGCCGGGCACGGCGACTCTTTCGCGATCTATGGCGAAGCTTTGAAAGATGTCCGTGAAAAGATCTTCTACCAGATCCACTTCGGAGCGGATTACACCAAGGGAGATTACGGCTGGTCGCTGGATCTTCACACCGTGAAGGCTTCCGTGAAGTGGATGCTGGAAAGACTGCAGACGGATCATATCGACTATGGTTTCATCCATTGTCAGGATGAGTTCTCCGACTGGGAGACGTACAAGAAAAACGGGATCTATGACTATATCCTGGAGCTGAAGAAACAAGGCATCGTACGCCATGTCGGTCTGTCTTCACATACCCCAAAGGTCATCAATCGGATACTGGATGAAGCGGATGTGGACATGCTGATGTTCTCGATCAATCCGGCGTATGACTACGGCAAGGGCGAATATGCCTATGGCGAAGTGGAAGAAAGGGAGAAGATCTACCGCCGCTGTGAAAAGGAAGGCATCGGCATCTCCGTCATGAAGCCCTTCTCCGGCGGGCAATTGCTGGATGAGAAGACCTCGCCGTTTCACAAGGCTTTGAGCATCTACCAGTGTCTGAAATACATCCTGGACAAACCGGGCGTCCTGACGGCGCTTCCGGGTGCACACAGCGTAAAAGAAGTGGAAGATCTGCTCGCGTATTTTGAAAAGAGCGAGGAAGAACTGGATTATTCGATCCTTTCGACGTACGAACCGATCGCAAACTCCGGAAGATGCGTGTACTGCAACCATTGCAAGCCCTGTCCGATGGGCATCGATATCGGTCTGGTCAACAAGTACTATGATCTTGCTTTATCAGGCGATCAGATGGCGGTCGAACACTATAAGACTCTCAACGTGAAGGCGTCGGACTGCATTCAATGCGGGCATTGTGACTCCCGCTGTCCGTTCTCCGTCAGGCAGAGTCAGCGCATGCGAAAGATCGCCGAGTATATGGAACATTGACACCCTAAGGGGTGTTTTTTTCTGGAAGGCCTGAGATTTTTGAAGGCAGCCTGGACATGATATGATGAAAGAAAGAACTGTGCTTTGATCTTGCTTTGAGCGGCAAAGGAGTCGTATGACGATATTCATCATCTTTTATCTGATCTGCCTGTTTTCTTATTTCTTTACCAGGGACATGGGACTTAAGATCCGCTGCATCAATAAATACCTTCTGGCAGGGATGTATCTTTCGCTCGCTTTTTTCTTTCTGTTTCAAAACGGCGGTCTAGGAAGCAGGAAAGATCTGCTGCTGGCGGGACTGAGTCTCTGTTTTCTCGGAGACGTCTTTCTGGTCTTCGACTTTTTAAGAGGCGGCGATTTCTTCTTTGCCGGAAACCTCTGCTTCATTTTCTATGAACTGGGGGTCCTGGCAGGACACAAAGAAGCACTTATATGGCTCATCGTTCCTTTTCTGGTTGCTGTATCAGCTGCACTTTGTTTCTTTCTGCTGACAAAAAAGCTGTTCATAAAGAAAAAGAAAGAAAATATGTTGTATCCGATGGCGATGTATCTGTGCGCGATACTGCTGGACGGGCTTCTTGGGCTCTTATTGATGATCTTTGTGAAGGATGGTTCCTGCTTGCGCATGGGGATGGGCACTTTCCTTTTCATGATCTCGGATCTGATCCTGTTTTTCAAAATGCTTGTCTATGACGATATCTGGCTCGACCGGGCAAATTCTCTGACCTATTTTATCGGTATCCTTCTGGTCGTTCTGTCGATGCGATAAGTTGAATTTAATTAAAGAAGACGTAAAATACGGTAAAATGGTAGTGATGGAAAAGAAACGCACCTACATCGCGATCGACCTCAAATCCTTCTACGCCTCGGTGGAATGTACGGAAAAGGGCTTCGATCCTTTGAATACGAACCTGGTCGTGGCAGATTCTTCGCGTACCAACAAGACGATCTGTCTGGCCGTCTCGCCGGCATTGAAGTCTTTCGGCATCCCGGGACGTCCGCGGCTTTTCGAAGTGGAACAGCTGGTAAAACAGATCAATGAGGAAAGAAGAAGGAAGGCTCCCGGCAGAAGGCTGACCGGCAAGTCGGCGCTGGCGGACAAACTGCGTGCCGATCCTTCTCTGGCTTTGGATTTTGTCATCGCGATGCCGCGCATGGGCTTGTATATCGAATACTCCACGAAGATTTATGATATCTATCTCAAGTATGTGGCAAAGGAAGACATCCACATCTATTCGATCGATGAGGTCTTCATCGATGCCACCGACTATCTCAATACCTATAAGATGAATGCCCACCAGTTTGCGATGAAGATGATCGAAGACATCATGATCAATACCGGCATCACCGCAACGGCCGGCATCGGCACCAACTTATATCTGGCAAAAGTCGCCATGGACATCGTGGCCAAACACAAGAAGGCGGATAAGGACGGCGTGCGTATCGCCGAACTTGACGAGATGTCCTATCGAAGGGAACTATGGACACACGAGCCGCTGACGGATTTCTGGCGGGTCGGGAAAGGCTACCAGCGAAGACTTGAAAAATACAATATCCACACGATGGGAGACATCGTCCGTTTTTCCCTGCGGGCCGATGGGACTCTGTACGATGAATTTGGCATCAATGCGGAGTTACTGATCGACCATGCCTGGGGATACGAACCCTGCACGATGAAAGACATCAAGTCCTATGTGCCTTCCGCCCATTCCTTGGGTGCCGGGCAGGTACTGATGGAGCCGTATTCCTATGACAAGGCCATGGTCGTATGCAAGGAGATGGTCGATAATCTCTGCCTGGAGCTGGTCGATAAAGGCCTGGTGACCGATGGCGTGAACCTGTATATCAGTTATGATGCAACAAGTGACCTGTCGGATTATGAGGGAAAGATCACTGCGGATTACTACGGACGCCGGGCTGCCAAGCCGGCCGTCGGTTCCCTGCAGCTGAAGAGTTTTACTTCTTCGGTCTCGATCATCATGGATGCCTTCATGACCATATTTAAGACTATCGTCGACAAGCGTCTGCTGATACGGCGCATCAATGTCATGGCGACCAGGGTCATGCCCAAATCCAAGGTGAAAGACAACGTCAGAGTGGAACAGTTCTCTTTGTTTTCCGATCCCGAAAAGATCGAGAAGCAGATGGAGAAACAAAGGATCGAGGAGAAGAAAGATGAAGATCTTGCCAAGGCGATCTTGAACATCAAACAGCGTTTCGGCAAGAATGCGATACTCAAAGGCACCAACTTTGAGGAAGGTGCCACCGGCAAGCAGCGCAACGAACAGATCGGAGGTCACAGGGAATGAGTGAAAAAGATCCCCATCGCTACGATGACATCATCGATCTGCCCCGCTTCGTATCCAAGGGAAGAAAACACATGTCGAATTACGACCGGGCTGCCCAGTTTGCCCCCTTCGATGCCCTGACGGGTTACGATGAGGCGATCGAAGAGACCGGCAGGACGACGGATGAGAAGGTCATGCTGGGAGAAAATGAGATCGTGATGCTCGATCAGAAGTTTCAGATCCTGCGCGCGCATATAAAGGAAAAGCCTGCGGTCACCCTTACCTATTTCGTTCCGGATCTGTATAAGGAAGGCGGTTCCTACAAGAAGGAAGAAGTGATCGTCAAGCGCATCGATATGAGTCAGCGTGTGCTGATATCGGATGATAACCGGCGCTATGATCTGGATTATATCGTCTGTGCCGATTCAGACTTGTTTATCGATATCGACTTATAAGGACACGGCAGTGTCCTTTTGATATATTGTTTTGAAAAGGGGTTTCGTGCTTAAATAAAAGAGTGATTTTACCTGTTGCTTTTTACCGTTTTGTTTACCCCAAGGAGAAAAATATGAATCGATTGGAATATCATTTTGACTGTCTGGACGGACGCTGCCTGTTTATCTGTAAGTTTGATGAGGGTTCTTTGAACTACGATCTGGAATCGACGATCGCAGAGATCCCCGCAAGTTTCGGTGAGCTTTCCAGAGATGATTCTGAACTTTTCAATAAGTATATTGCCCAGGCAAATATCCCGGGCTGGGAAAAGGAATATGAGCCTGTCCTTTCAAAGATCGAAGACGGTATCAAGTGGAAGGTCAAACTCAATCTTGATGGGAAAGAATATGTTTCCAAAGGCGAAGAGTCCTATGAGCCGTATGGGTATGAAGACTTCATCAAGGCAATGAAACTTTGCGTTCCCAAAGCCGGGTATTTTATGGCGGAAAGCGAGTAAATGAAAAAGGAAGAACTGGAAAAACTGAAACTGAATGAGCTCAAAGCTCTGGCAAAAGAAAAGGATCTGAAAACAAACGGTCTGAAAAAAGATCAGATCATCTCCCTTCTGGAAGAAAAGGAAGAGATCCCGGTAAAAGAAGAAACAGAGACTGATGCTTCTTTACAGACAAAAGAAGAGGAAAAGGTCAAGGAGTCGGAAGTCCGTCTGTTTGAAAAGAAGAGGGATCCTTCCGTTCCGTTTGAAGGCATCCTGACCGTCATGGAAGACGGCTATGGCTTCATTCGCGGAGAGAATTTTGAGACCGGCGATGGCAACATCTTCGTCTCACCGACTTTCGTCAAGAAGTTCCGTCTTCGTACCGGGGATCACATCATCGGCAAGAAGCGCGAACCGCGGGAGAATGAACGCTACGGCGCTTTGATCTACATCGATAAGATCAACTATCTCGATACGGACATGATCCGTTCGCGTGTGACCTTTGAAGATCTGACACCGGTATTTCCGGATGAAAGAGTGAAGCTGGAGAGAAGAGGGGAATCTCTGTCGATGCGGGTCATGGATCTGATCACCCCGATCGGCAAGGGGCAGAGAGGCCTCATCGTTTCCCCGCCGAAAGCCGGCAAGACGACGATCCTCAAGGACATCGCCATTTCGATCTTACGCTCTGTGCCAAACGCCCATCTGATCATCCTGCTGATCGATGAAAGGCCGGAAGAGGTCACCGATATGAAGGAGACCGTAAAAGGCGACAATGTCATGATCGTCTATTCGACCTTCGATGAGCAGCCATCCAAACACAAATATGTCTCGGAGATGACCATCGAACATGCCAAACGTCTGGTCGAAGCGGGAGAAGATGTCTTCATCCTGCTGGATTCGATCACCCGTCTTTCCAGGGCCTACAATCTGACCGAGGCATCTTCGGGCAAGACACTTTCCGGAGGTCTTGATCCCAATGCCTTGTATATGCCGAAAAAATTCTTCGGAGCTGCCAGAAAGACCAGGGAACGGGGTTCTCTGACCATACTGGCCACCGCACTTGTGGATACCGGTTCCAAGATGGATGATGTCATCTACGAGGAGTTCAAAGGTACGGGCAATATGGAACTCATCCTTTCCAGGAAACTGCAGGAAAGAAGACTGTTCCCGGCCATCGATATCGCCAAGTCTTCGACCCGCAGGGAAGATCTCCTGTTGAGCAGGGAAGAACTGCAGGCCGTCAACATCATCCGCAAGGATATGCTCAACTACTACCGTGAGGATTCCATCGACTCGCTCATCGAGCTGTTCATCCGCACGAAAGACAACGAAGAGCTCGTTTCGCTGATCAACAAAAAAGGATTATAGAAAAAGTCGGGATCTCAGATCTCGACTTTTATATTGTGCACCGGTGTGAAATCGATGACTTTGTGTCTTTCAATGTATTCGGCAATGATCTCGACGACATTGCGCTGAATCTCCTGCAGAGTCGGGGCATCTTTGACCATGTCGTAGTCGCCGCCGCCGGCTGCCCGGTAGTTGTTGATGCATAAGGAGAATTCATCCTCGTCTTTGATCGGTATGTCGTTGCGGGTGAGCGATACGATGCGCTCACCGACCGGGTTGGAGACTTTGATCGTATATTCGATGCCATCCAGCATGTCGTAGTTGTGATGCTGAGGGGTCGGGAAGTCGTTGTGGGCTTCCACGACGATCTTGCCGTCTTTGACGTCCCAGAATTGCGCATCGCGTTCCAGATATTCCTTCAGTATCTTTCCGTTGATTTTCTTGACGACCAGCGTGTTGGGGAAGACATAGGTCGCGACCAAGTCGCGCATCGTGATGTTTTCTTCAAAGCCTTTGGCAAACAAGAACAAGGCGTTGGCGCTGATATCGGCGCCTGTCGCTTCGAAACAGACGTTGTTGAGGAAGGTGATGACCTGTGATTTATGAAGTCTGGCGTCAAATTCGTCTTTGATCAGCAGGTCGACTTTGGAAGTTCCCAGAGGCTGATCGAGCCATTTCTGACAATCGTTTTCTTCCTCTTCCATGATCTTCAATATCTCAGGATCGGCTTCGTGATCGACGTTGATGAGTCTGGCATCGATCGTATCGTTTTCCGGATCGATCCCGATATAGGAGATCTGTCTGCCGTTATGGGCATTCTGTATGTAAACGGTGCCGTTGCAGGTGCCGCACATCTCCATGTGCTGGTGCCCGCACAGTAAGACATCGAGGTTATCGATCTCCATGCACATCCGGTAGCCTTTGTTTTCTCCGCTTTGCGCGCCTTTTGGTTCCAGGGTATCCGGATCGGTCTCAAAGCCGCCGTGGTAGACACCGATCACATAGTCGGCGTTCTCGTTTTCCTTGATCTGCTTACAGATGTCTTTGGCACATTCCAGGGCATCGATGAAGGACATATGTTTGATGTTTTCCGGTTTTTCCCAGAACGGGATGTGCTGGGTGCAGACACCGAAGAAGGCGATCGTCTTGCCGGCGACTTTCCGTATATGATACGGCTTTGAAAAAGGCTTGCCGTCATATAAGATGTTTGCGCAAAGACACGGCATATTTAAGGAATCCATGAAATCCAGAAGGACCTTCTCGCCGTGATTGAAGTCATGATTGCCCAGGTTATAGAAATCATAGCCGATGGCGTTCATGACTTTTGCGAAGGGATTGGGCTCATTCTTTCTTTTCTCGAAATGATAATAGGCCAGCGGGGAACCTTCCAGGTTGTCGCCGTTATCGATGAGGATGGTATTTTCATCCTTCAGACGTCTGAATGTATGGGAGACTTTGCCAAAGCCGTGGTCTTCTTCCTTGTTGTCGGCATAGCTGTAAGGAAAGACATAGGCGTGGACATCGGATGTCATCAGTATTTTGATCTTATCGTTCATAGATACCTGCTTTCTACCAACATGGTAGCACACGTCAGGGTTCTTCTTTTCATGAGTTTCCTGTTAGAATGTTCTCAGATGAAGGAAATAAGAATATGAGTATCGATATAAGATTTAAAGATGACCTGAACTTCCGCGATCTGGGCGGACTTGAATGTACAGACGGGCGGAAAGTGAAAGAAGGCTGTTTTTACCGCGGTGCGGGACTTGGCTATTTTGATGCGGACGAACTGAAGGAGTTTGAAAAGCTCGGTGTGAAAACGATCATGGATCTTCGTTCCAGACAGGAGATCAAGACACTGCCCGATCCCGAGATAAACGGCGCAAGGATCATCGAACACAGCGGTCTGGTCGTAAAGGGATCGGAGGACATCGACTGGTCGCCTGCCGGCATGGCAAAGATCGGCGGTGAGGCCTTTGAACAGCTCGAAAAGATCAAAGGCTACTACGAAAACATCGCTTTTTCCAACAGAGCCTTTCAGATCATGATCGAAGAGATCGTAAAAGGGGAAGTTCCGATCTACTTCCATTGCGCGACCGGCAAGGATCGTACGGGCGTGGCAGCCATGATCTTGCTGATGATGCTGGATGTGAAAAGGGAAGAAATAAGGAAGGATTACCTTGTGACCAATGTTTTCCGTAAGAAGATCCTGGAAAAAAGTCTTGCCAAAGTGGCGGACCGTTCCAAGGATCATCCGGAGATCGCAGTATTGATCACACTTCAGGACGGAGTCGAAGAAAAAACGTTCGACATCGTCATGGATTCGATATTGAACAGATACGGCGATATCGGCAGGTATTTTGAGGAAGAATTCCATCTTTCGAAAGCGGAAAGAGAGGAACTTAAGGACAGATATCTTCTTTGATCACAGTGAAATGATGAGAAAATGTCAGAAAGCAGTAACAAACTGCTTTTTTACATGGCGTACATGGTCGGGACGTTAGGACAAGATTCTCTCGGGATGGGGGAAAATTAGAGTAAGAAAAAGACAATTTTAGATTATAATTATTTTGTAAATCTATGTAGAGATTTATAGAAAAAGGAGAGAAAAATGAAAAAACTATTCAAAGTACTTTCTTTAGCTCTCGTTGCCATGATGTTGGTCGCTTGTTCAGCAGGCGGCAACGGCGGCAGCGAAGGCGGAAGTGAAGCAGCTGCGCAGCCTGCAGAGATCGTCTTCTGGCACACTCTGACTGATCATGATGAAGAGAATGTCAAAGAGATCGTCGATGCATTCAACGCTGCAAACGAGGGTGTCTACCATGTCACTCAGGAAACTCAGCCGTTAGATGGTTTCGAAGCAAAGGTTTTGGAATCTGTTACTAATGGTGTCGGTCCGAACCTTGTCTGGTTATATCCGGGCACAGCTACGGAATATGTCGGTGAAGGTTTAGCGCTTGATTTCGGTCAGTATCTGACAGACGCTGATGTCAAGAACCGTGTTTCCGAAGGTATCTGGGCTTCCGTTACTGATTACGAAGATGGCAAGATGCATGCAGTTCCGGGCACTCTGACCGGTCCTATCATGTTCTACAACCAGGATTTATTAGACAAGTATAACCAGTCCATGCCGACTACTTGGGAAGAGCTCTTGGAAGTCTGCAAGGTTGTCGTTGACGGTGAAAAGGCAGAAGGCCATGACATCATGGGCTTTGGTCCGGACTCTGTTGATACTTTAGGTATCATCGTTCTGGAACAGTTAGGCTTACACTACATCAACGCTGACAAGACAGCGAACGACTGGACTGATCAGAAGTTCGTTGATTGGCTCAACTGGTGGAAGGCTGCAGAAGCTGACGGTTACTTCCAGTTAGTCGATCCTGAAGGCTACCATTCAGGTCCGTTCGGCAACCAGAACTATCTGTGCTACTTAGGCTCTTCTGCTGGTATCGGCTACATCAACCACGATGCATTCAACATGACGACCGGTGCTGTTCCGCAGATCGCCGGCGGCAAGAACTACACGGAAACTACAGTTCGTGCTTTAGTCGGTTTCACTAAGGGTGATGCTTCCGACGAAGGCGCAGCTAAGTTTGCTGCATTCTTCGCAAATGCTGAAAACAACGCTAAGTTCGTCCAGACTTACGGCGCTGCTTCTCCATATCTTGATGTTGCAGGTTCCGATGCTTACAAGGCATACGCTGCAGAATCTCCAGCTATCCAGGCTTTAGCTCTCATGACTGACTATGCAGGTACTCGTCCGAACGTTGTCGGTCAGCAGGCTTGCAAGGAAGCGATCACTCAGGCTCTGAAGATCGCTGTCGCAGGTACTGACACTGTTGAAGCTTTAACTACTGCTCAGGCACAGGCTAACGCCGCTTTAAGCGAGTAGTTCAGGAGTTTTATGGCAAGGAATAAGCTCTTCGTTTTCATGCTGGATGCGCTTTGTTCATCGGATCTCGATCAGATGAAACAGTTAAGCAATTTCGCATGGATGTTTGAGAAAGGTTCCTATGTGAAACATATCGAACCGATCTACCCGAGCTTTACCTATCCTTGTCATTGTTCGATCATTACAGGGAACACCGTGAAACATCACGGTGTTCCTCATAATGCGATCCTGGAGGTCGAAAATCCCGACGCTCCATGGTACAACCAGCGTGCAGATGTGAAATGTCCAACCATTTTTGATTATGCAAAGAAGGCTGGATATCTGACATGTTCACTCAGCTGGCCGGTATCGGGCAAAGCCGATATCGATCTCAATATGCCGATGATCGTTCCGCCCGGTTATATGGGGGACGATCCGGGACAGTTCCTTTGGGGGAATGCTTCCGAAGAGCTGATGGATAGGTATTTCTGGAAATACGGAAGATATCTTATGGGAAAAGACAGGAGCCTCGATCTTTATACGATGGCTCTGGCTCCCGATATCATCCGCGACTATCATCAGCCGGATGTGATGTTCGTGAAGATGTGCGATCTTGATACCGCAAGGCATGTCAACGGCGTCTACTCCGAAGAAGCGAAAGAACAGCTAAGAAAACACAATTATGAATTCGGCGTGCTGCTCGACAGCATCCGCCGCTATGGCGATTTTGAACATACCAACTTCATCATCATGGGCGACCATGGCCAGCAGGACATCACGATGAACCTCAATGTCAACATCCTTCTGAAGGATGCCGGATTCATCCGCTGCGATGAAAACGGAAAACTCATCGATTACGATGCCTATTGTCATTCCGTTTCGATGTCGGCCTGGATCGTTCTCAAAGATCCAAATGATGAAGCGATGCGTGAAAAAGTTTATACCTTCTTGAAGAAACTCAAAGATGATCCGAAATACAATATCGGTTATCTATACACAAAAGAAGAAGCAGATGAACTCTTCGGCTTAACAGGACCGCTGGATTTTGTCATCGAAGGCAAAGAACCGATGTCTTTCTCCAGCACTCTGGCAGGGCGGGATGCTTTTGAAAAGTACCTGCGTCCCGGCCAGCACAGCTCGGCAGCCAGCCATGGCCACCTTCCCTGGCGCGATGAGACCACGACTTTTATAGCCTGCGGTCCGAACGTCAGCGAAAATGTGGTGATCGAACGTTCGTCGATGGTCAATGAGGCCCCGACGATGGCGGCGATGTTAGGCTTAAGTATGGAGAATACCGACGGCAAAGTCATCGAAGAACTGATCAGATAATAATTGTTTATTTAAAGGAGGAAAACAATGAAAATACGCCTGGAGAATATCGTCAAACGTTTTGACGATAACACAGCAGTAAATGACTTTTCTGCTGAGATCGAATCGGGGGAACTGGTAACGCTTTTAGGTCCTTCGGGATGCGGTAAGAGTACCATGCTGAACATGCTGTCAGGTATTCTTTATCCGACCGAAGGCAAGATCTATTTCGATGATGATGATGTTACTTACGTATCTCCGGAAAAAAGAGGTATCGGATTGGTCTTCCAGAACTACGCGCTCTATCCTCACATGACCGTACTGGAAAACATCTGCTTCCCTCTGGAGATCAAGAAGGTCCCGAAGAAGGAAAGGATCGAAAGAGCCAAGAAGATGGCGCAGCTGGTCCACGTCGACGGCATGCTCAACAGAAAGCCGGGTCAGCTCTCCGGCGGTCAGCAGCAGCGTGTTGCGATCGCACGAGCTCTGGTAAAAGAGCCAAGACTCCTGTTACTGGATGAGCCGTTATCCAACCTTGACGCACGTCTTCGTATCGAGATGAGAGAAGAGATCAGACGTATTCAGCTCGAGACCGGTGTCACGACGATCTTCGTCACACACGACCAGGAAGAAGCGATGTCGATCTCCGACCACATCATCTTAATGAAACTGGGTGTCTTACAGCAGTATGACAAACCGCAGTATTTATATGATCAGCCGGCAAACTGCTTCGTTGCCGACTTCTTAGGCAATCCGCCGATCAACAAGATCGAGGGTATCGTGAAGGATGGCAAAGTCCTCTTAGGCGATGAAGAAGTCGATTCCAGAGTAAGAGTCGACAACGTTCCGGATAATACGGAAGTCTTCCTGTCCTTCCGTGCAGAAAGTGTCATCTTGGACAACACATCTCCTTTGAAGGCAAAAGT
>JAEEGL011189026.1_pt1 | contig 14514 bp, 14 predicted proteins | sample 9134231 | NCBI WGS metagenome assembly JAEEGL01 (sample SAMN16246548, study PRJNA631951) | gut metagenome | biome: gut microbiome; feature: rumen; material: fiber-attached | host: Bos | place: Iran: Karaj | collected 2018-10
GGCCTCCAACAGTGATCGAAGTGTTTCGGCATCGTCAGCCGTCATCACGTCGGCGTGCTCCGAAATAAATGTTTGAGAGGCGGATTTTAGCGATTCCGCCTTTTCCCGCAGCGTTTCGGCGGGCGTCTCCTGTGTACAGATCGGCAAATCAGCTTTATAGGCAATGATGGACTTGTCGGTTCTCACCCATGTATCACCGAAGACTTTTTTCAGAACGCTGTCCTCCAGCGAATAGAACTGGTTATTCGGCCGGATCAGAACGTATGTTTTTTCTTCAATCGTGTCGGACGAGCAGTTATCGCCGGCGAGATTCCCGGAGGTCGTGCAGATCGAAAGCGTTACATGCATGTCGCAGTATTCCGTCGGCACATCGGCATAATCGAACCAATCCGTTACCAAATTGAACTTGCTGCCGTTAGACTGCTGATAATGAACGCATGCTTCGGTGGCAAGCAGCCCTGAGACCGGGCATACCGTTCTGCGAACAAGGCCGAGAGACTCCGGCGATTCATGGTTGATCGGACGGCTTTCATGACCTTCCATCAGCTGCGACATGTAGGACTGCCATAGCGGCGCCGCATAATCACCGCCGGTTGCGCCGGTTTCCAGCTTATTGCTCGGGTAATCATGTCCGATCCAAACAACGGAGGTATAATCGCAAGTTATTCCCGCAAAATAGACGCTCGCATAATCGGCATTCGTACCGGTCTTTCCGGCAACGTCATAACCGTCGATTTTCGCTTTCGTTCCTGTACCGGACTGAACGGCATCCTTCAAAAGATCAACAAGGAAATACGCGGTCGAGGCTTCGTTATAGATACGTTTTTGCGTACCGCGAATGATATCGGCATCCAATATTACGTTTCCGTCGCTGTCGGTTACACGTGTAAAGGACAGAGGTTCCAGATAATATCCGTTGTTAGCGATGGCGGCATACGCAGCGCACATTTGAATCGGCGTAATGCCGGAGGTGCCGAGCGCAAGTCCCGGGCCGTCTTGATTGATCTGAGAAGCGGGTATGCCGAGACGCTCCAGATACTGCATAGCGCGCGTCACACCGACATTTGCAGAAAAGAGCAATCTGCCGGCAACGACGTTCAACGATTGCTGCAAGCCTGTCCGCAGCGTAACGGGACCGTATCGGCGGCTGCTTGTCAATCCGCCGTTCGGATAGCCGCTTTCTCCGCCCCATCCGGGGATTGCACCGTCTACATTGGCGATTACCGTTGCGGGCGACATCCCGTTATCCAATGCCGTTCCGTAAATGGAAAGCGGCTTAATGGCGGAGCCGACTTCAGTGTAGCTCGAGGATGCACGGTTAATGCCCTTGCGGATACTCGGCTCGGTACGTCCGCCGACTATGGCGCGGAGCTCGCCGGTGCGCTGATCTATGACAACCGCGGCAGCCTGCGGCTCAACCGTTTCGATGGTGATGCTGTCGGAAATCGTTTCGGTGATGACGCTTTGACTCATATCCGCTAACTTTGGATATTTGTCCCAGTTGGAAAGACTGCTCTGCACGGTGTTCTGCACGAACGGATCCACGGTCGTGTAGATCCGATACCCGCCGGTACGCAGCTTATTTTCATAGGCAACACGGTTGGCGCTCGTATCAGCAACGCCGTCAACGGCAAGCCAATGACGGATCACGTCGTCCACACAGTATTCCACGAAATACGCCATGTCGTACATTTTGGAGTTCTCGGATACTTCTATGATCGAGACATTTTCCTGCAGCGCCGCATTATACTGATCGAGCGTAATTTTGTCGTTTTCATACATGCGGGAAAGCACTGTGTTCGTTCGTGCTACGGTGTACTTTTCATAAGCATCCTCTGCCCGCCCGTATTTTTCCCAGTAATAATTCAGACGCGGGTTGTAGCGGTAAGGATTTTGCGTCAGACCGGCGATCATTGCACATTCACGAATTGTCAGCTCATTCAGTTCCTTGCCGAAAAAGTCGTGAGCCGCGGCCTTTACGCCGTAGTTGGATCCGCCGAGGTAGATATCATTGAGATATGCCTCTAAGATATCATCCTTCTTCATAACCGTTTCAAGCTGCAGAGCTAAGAAGGCTTCTTGAATTTTACGCTTATAGGTTCGCTCGGAACCGAGGATTTTGTTTTTGATCAATTGCTGCGTGATCGTCGAACCGCCGGAGGAGTTGCTGTTGCCGAGCACCTCCAATACGGCGGAAAAAAGACGCTTAAAATCTACGCCGCTGTGCTTATAGAACCGTACGTCCTCCACAGAGATAAAGGCATTGCAGAGCATTTCCGGAATATCTTCCATATCGACCCAGTCACGGTATTCGATTGCCGCCATGGACATGATCTCCTGCCCGTTCATATCGTAGAGATAAGAGGTACGATCACTGATGGTCAACTGAGCGACATCCAAAGCAGGCGTTGTATCGACATACGCCTTTGCAACGCCATACACCAATCCAAGCCCCAAAAAACCAACCACAAAAACGGCAAGAATCAGGAACTTCAAAGAGTGAAACAATATATCGAGAGGAAGCGCCTTGCGTTCCTTCTTCTTTGTTAAGCGCAATGCGCTTTTCTTTATATTAGAAACAACCATTCTATTATCACCTGTTTACAGTATACCATAGATTTCTGCAGCTGTCGCGTTTTTTCCGAAGAATTCAAAAAATGGTTGCAAATCCGCCGAAATTCGCAGGTAGATAAGGATGAATTCAATAAAAAATCCCGCCCTTTTGAAGAACGGGATTGGTGGAGCTTAGGGGATTCGAACCCCTGATCTCTACACTGCCAGTGTAGCGCGATAGCCAACTTCGCTAAAGCCCCAAACAGCTTTTGTATAATAGCACATCTTTTCGGAAAACGCAAGCATTTTTTCAAAATTTTATAAAAAACTTTTGTGCTATGATACAAAGTATAGAAAGCATGTATTATCCCTCCGGGAAGGTCGCTTCAATTGTCAACGAGGCGCCGTCCTCGGAAAACGCATGAATCTTTCCTTTGTGTGCTTCTGTTACGGCTTTGGCAACGGCAAGGCCGAGTCCGAATCCGCCATGCTCAGAATTGCGCGAGGAATCCGCCCGGTAAAAGCGGTCGAAGAACTGATCGCAATTTCCCTTTGAAATGTTCTCCGCCGTGTTATAGGCAGACAGCAGTATTTTTCCGGATACCTTGCTCAGCCGAAAACGGATCACTCCGCCGTCGGGCGTATATTTCATCGCGTTGTCCATTAAAATGGAAAGCAGCTTTTCAATCGACTTTTGATCTCCTTTAACCGATAAAAGCGGCTGGATGTCTACGGTTAGCTGTTTGCCGGACGCTCTTGCTACGGCAGCGAAAGGCGCAATGATCTCCTCTGCCACCTCTGAAATCGGCAGAGAAGTCATCTGCATGCGCGGCGTATCCTCTTCCATGCGGGACAAATAAATCAAATCGTTTGTCAAAGAAGACAGTCGCGCAGCTTGTGATCGAATATCCGATAGCCACTCGCTCGGTTCGTTTTCCATTTCGAGCACATCCACATCCGCATTGATGATCGTGAGGGGCGTTTTCAGCTCATGCCCGGCATCGGTAATAAAACGTTTTTGCTTTTCGTAGCTTTGCGCAATCGGGCGAACCATGCGTGCCGATAAAAATAAAATCAGCAGGAACACGGAGACGATGCCTATGAAAGAAATCAAGATACTCGAAAACAAAAAGTTCTCAAATGTAGCTAATTCCCTCTGCACATTTAAAAAGACAAGCAGCGTACCGGCGCTGCCAACAGAAGCGGCATAACGGTAACCGGAAAAAAATCCGCTCGCTTTATGGGACGCATAAACCTGCGAAGCGATTCCTTCAGCGCTTTCCTCATCCAATGAAATCCGATCCAAATTGGAGCTTGATACATTCCCTTCCGCATCAAAGAAAACCGTGAAATAACGCGTCTGAAACGGCATTTCATCCATGTTGCGCTTATCACCGAAGAGATAAAGACCGCCCTGCCCCTCCCGGCGATGATCCCGCATTTTTGCTTCGCCTTCCGAAATCGGCGGAACATCGGAGGTTGGATAAGTCCCGTCGTGATCGATGATCGTCGTGATTGTTCTGTCCGCTTCTTGCACAAGAGAACTGAAATTGATCCAGTTGATAGATCCGATCAAAACAAGAAGGACGAGAAAAACAGACAGCATGGCAATCGCCACAAATCGACGCCGCAACCGCTTGATCATTCCTGTACCTCCAAATAATACCCAAGACCACGTTGCGCCTTAATGGACACGTTGGCGCCGATGGCGGAGAGCTTTTTACGCAGGTACGAGATATATACCCAAACAACATTCAGCTCTGCATCGCTGTCATAGCCCCAAATGCGGTCCATAAAATGCTCTGTCGAGATCAGCTTTTTGGGATTGCGCATCAGCATTTCCAGCATTTGATATTCCTTGCTCGCGAGCTTATAGCTGCCGCCGGGCGCGGAAAGCTCATAACTGGCGCTGTTTAGGGAGATATTGCCTACCTGAAGAATACTGTCCGTCTGTACGGAGGCAGATGTACGCGTCATAGCACGGATGCGCGCCAGCAACTCAGCTGTGGCAAACGGCTTGGTCAGGTAATCGTTTGCGCCGCTGTCGAGCCCGGTGACACGATCATCAATTTCGGAACGGGCGGTCAGCATCAAAACAGGTGTACGGTTCCCTACCTTTCGCATCTGCCTGAGCACCGCAAAGCCATCTACCCTTGGCATCATGACATCCAAAATTACGCCGTCATAGTTTTCCGTAGCCAGATAGTCCAAAGCTTCTTGACCGTCATATACGGCGTCAACGGAATAGTTGTTTTTCGTCAGTATAGCCGTCACCGCTTTAGACAGCGACTTTTCATCTTCGGCAAACAGTAATCGCATAATGCTTAACTCTTTCTGTATATTTTCTTCAGCATACCATAGAACCATAAAAAAAGCACGCTTTATTTTTCACTTTAAGGTTGTTTTAGGGTTGACTGCATACAATACAGCCATGAAAACGAAAAGAGGTGATACGCAATGCGATTTAAAAAACATGTTTTCGGCTGGCTTTGGGGCGCCGCATTGATGGCATTTTCCCTATATGTTGTTTTGGACACGTTTGTGATTGCGCGAACGTATGAAGTAGTTGCCTATACGGATGCCGTAAAGAATTCGAACGATGCTTCTGTAACAGCGTCAACGAGCATCGAAATTGAACCGCAGATTCTTTATGTTACTACCGACAGCTTACATGCTGTGGAAGAAGATGCAGCTTCAGCGGATGAGAATGCGGAAGACGTCGTGTCGGAGAATCCGATTATCGGTGATTCCGGTTATCATGATGAAAACATAGATATACAACTGACGGAATACCGCATTGCAGATACCACAGTGTATGCTGCCGAGGTTACGCTCTCCAGCGCGGATTATCTGAAGACGGCTTTTGCCAACAACGCTTACGGCCGAAATGTCACAGCCAAGACATCGCAGACAGCGAATACCGTCAATGCGATTTTGGCAGTAAACGGAGATTATTACGGCGCGCAGCAATCCGGGTATGTGATCCGCAACGGTGTTCTGTATCGCGGCTCGGCAAGAAAGAATGCGCAGGATCTTGTGATCTTTGCGGATGGGTCATTTGATATCGTGTACGAGTCCGACATTACAGCAGAAGAACTGCTGCAAAAAGGAGCATGGAATGTGCTGTCCTTCGGGCCGTCGCTGCTGGAAGACGGTGAACTGACAGTTTCCGTAAATGATGAAGTGGGACGTGCCAAAGCGAGCAATCCCCGCACGGCCATCGGGATCATCGACGAGCTGCATTATGTGTTCGTTGTTTCTGACGGCAGAACGAGTGAAAGCGAAGGACTGTCTCTCTACGAACTGGCGACCTTTATGAAAACGCTCGGTATACAGACTGCTTATAATTTGGATGGCGGCGGATCTTCCACGATGGTTTTGAATGGAATTCTCATTAACAATCCGACAACGAGCGGCAACAGCACAAAGGAAAGGAGCGTGAGCGACATTGTTTACATCGGATACTAAACAAAACAGGCAGCATTATCTGCAGATTATCATGGCATATTTAATCATAACTCTGTTTACGGCTTTTTTCGGCGCTGTGTATGAGCTTTTCAGTCATGAAGTTTATTCTTACTGTATGCTGTATGCGTTCGCCTTTCCGCTGGCGGGCGGCGTGCTGCCTTTCTTCCTCCTGATGAAGCATAAGAAAGCCTATCCCCCGTCATTTGCTACCGGCAGTTATCATGCCGGAATTGCAACGTTGACAACAGGGAGCGTATTGACTGGCGCGCTTGAGATTTACGGTACAACGAATCTGCTGACAAACGTTTATTGGGTATTGGGCGGAACGATGCTTTTCGTGGGAATAGCGGCCTATTTGATCGCGGGATTTGCGATGCAAAAAATGAAGGAAAAGAAAACGGCACAGGTTACAGACTAAAAGCAAGAGGAACAGTTTTCGGCTGTTCCTCCGTTTATTATTTTCCTACACAGAAGTTTTCAAAGATGCGATCCAGCAGCTTTTCATCCACATCTGTGCCGGTGATACTGCCGAGATGATGCGACGCCTCCCGAAGATCCGTAGCAATACAGTCCGGCTCCGTCTGCTGCAAGGCACTGACCAATGAAGATTTAGAGCGTTCTAAGGCTCTGATATGCCGTAGATTGGTGATGCCTGTAGTATTGATTTCTTGACCGACGAGCGACAGGATACGGGCTTTGAGGGCTTCGATGCCTTCACCGGTGACACAACTCACGGCAAGGTCACTCGGTACAATGCCGATATCACACTTGTTGGAAAGTATCAGACGCGGATAGCCTTCAGTTTCGCGTAGCAGCTTTTGGTCTTCTTCCGAGATACCGCCTGCGCCATCCAGAATCAGGAGGAGCAAATCCGCATATTGTAAGGCGTTCTTTGCGCGATCAATGCCGATCTGTTCGGCACGGTCGGCCGCTTCTCGCAATCCGGCGGTATCCATCAGATGCACGGAAACACCGTCCCATGCCACATGCTCATCCAGAAGATCGCGCGTTGTTCCGGCAATGTCCGTGACAATTGCCCGCTCCTCCCCGAGCAACCGATTGAACAGCGAGCTTTTGCCGACATTGGGCTTTCCGAGAATCACAACCCGAATCCCTTCACGCAGATATCGACCCTGCTTGGCAGTATCCAGCATTTGGTTGATGCGGGTTACGGACTCGTTGATTTTCTGCGGCAGATCGGCATAGACCTCCTCCTCCGTTTCATCGGGATAATCAATAGCGGCTTCAACAGAGGAACGAGCATCTAAAACCAGATCCTCTATGGCTTCCACTTGCCGCCGTATTCCGCCGCTCAATTGATGCAGGGCCGAACGTAAGGAAGCATCGGCTTGCGCGTTGATGATATCCATGACAGCTTCGGCTTGCGTCAAATCCATTTTGCCGTTCAAAAAGGCGCGCTTGGTAAATTCACCGCCCTCTGCGGGACGGAATCCCAAGTGCAAAAGGGCTTCGGAAACCTTTCGAACGGTTTGTATACCGCCGTGACAATGCAGCTCGAGCATGTCCTCTCCGGTATAACTGCCGGGTGCAGGAAACCACGCGGCCATGCAGGCGTCAAGCATTTCCCCGTTTTCACGAATGACGGCATACGTCATCACTCGCGGCTGCAGCTGTTTATGCAGAAGCGTGTCGAAAACCAGCTTTGCATCCGGCCCGGAGATTCGCATGACGGCAATTGCGCCGCCGATGGCTGTAGAGGGCGCGAAGATCGTATCATTTCGGTTTTGCATGGGCATTGAACCTCTAAATTGAAAAAAGACCGCTTTCGCGGTCATAGTTGTTATTTTTCAGGCGCAATAATGACGGCGCGGTTCGGCTCTTCGCCTTCACTGTATGTCGTAACGCCGCGGAAGTTTTGCAAAGCGGAATGCAGAATACGGCGCTCGTATGGATTCATCGGCTCCATCGTGACTGCGCGTCCGCTCTTGACGACGCGAACAGCAGTATGCTTGGCAAGCTTGCGAAGCGTTTCCTCACGACGCGCGCGATAGTCTTCCGTATCAACGCTGACGCGGCGGTAGGCATTTTCTTTGCGATCCTTGTTCCAATACAGCGAAACAAGATACTGGATCGCATCAAGCGTTTCTCCGCGACGGCCGATCAAAAGGCCGTCGGTGTCCGAAACAATGTTAAGACGGAGGCCGTCCTCCAACTGTGCAGCCTGTACCGTTGCGTCGATCTTCATAGCTTTCAAAAGATCCGAAAGGAACAGAGCCGCTTCATTTGTCTTGGCCAGTTCATCATCATATTCGATTTTGGGCGCAGCGGGCTTCTTGCTGCGATCCTCCTTGCCGGAGCGTTCGCTGCGTTCGTTGCTTCTGCCGGGCTTTCGATCTTCCTTCTGCCGTTCAGTTTTCTTCGGACGTTCATCGGATTTGGCAACTTTTTCAAAGACCGGCGTAACCGGAACCTCCAACTCCGTAATGCGGACGATGGCGTTCTTGGCACCAAGCCCGAATAACCCCTTGCTTTCCTTCTGAATGATTTCCGTTGTTACCTGGTCGATGGAAAGACCCATCTCCACCAGCCCATGGAAGATCGCTTCATCGACATTTCTGCCGGAGAACTCCATGCTTCTCATGCTTTTGCCTCCACACTTTTGGTATCTTTACCTTTTTTGAAAACAGTAACGTTCAGAATGACATTGACCAGCATGGCGAAAATGTTGGAGAAGGTCCAGTAGAACGCAAATGTTGCATCATAACGGTAGCAGAAGAAGACGGAGATCAGAGGCATGAAGTACATCATTGTCTTCATGGACTGATTGGCCTGCGAATTGGCATTGCTCTGCGGAGCAGGCTGCATCTTCTGCTGAATCCAGGACATCAGGAAACCAGTCGCGCCCGCCAGCAGCGGCAGGATCGCGTAACCGTTGGACATGGAATAAAAATTCGGAATGGAATCCGTAATCGGCACGACAAACGCTTCGTATGCCGTTTTGAAGGCTGCGCCGGCATCTGCCGCAACCACATATTCCATAACGCCGAATTCATCGAACTGCACCGTAAAGAAATGCAGCTTGTACAGGAGCTCATTCAGCGTGTCGGCATGGTTGTTGTAGAAAATGAAATCCTTGATCGGAGAAGCGCCGGCAAATGTCTGCCAGAACTCCGCTGCACTCATCAAGGAACCGCCCGGAGACAGGTTGTCCGGCCGCCAGATATTGGTGATCCAAAGGAACTTGAAGCTGTCGAACATTTCGAGTCCCTGCCCGTTTTGAATGGCAATCATCAAAGAAAGCATCTGCTCGTTCGCCCAAGCGCGGAACGCGTTGAAGAACATAATGAGAAGCGGGAACATCAGCAGCATCGGCAGGCAGCCGCCGAACATGCTGACGCCATGCGCCTTTTGGATTTTCTGCTGCTCGGCATACAGTTTTTGCGGATCGTCCTTGTATTTTTTCTGCAGCTTGTCAAGCTCCGGCTGAATCTCCTGCATCTTGATCTGCGATTTGCGGGAGGAGATATCGCCGACAGACGTAGCCAAACGAATAGCGAGCGTAAAAATGAAAATCGTTAAAACGACAACAGCACCGCCATGCCCGGAGGCATTGGCGGAGGAACCGAACAATGCAGATATCTGCTGATAGACCCACGACATGGCCAAGTACAGCCAACGGGTCAAAAAGAAGGATGTTGTCATGCGGTAAACTCCTTACTTGTGATGCGGTTCGGGAACAGGATCAAACCCGCCCTTCGCAAACGGATTGCAGCGTAACAAGCGCCAACCGGCCAGCAGGCACCCCTTACACACGCCGTGCTTTTCAATCGCCTCCATGGCGTATTCGGAGCAGGTCGGCGTATAGATGCATGCATTGGGAAGAAACGGCGAAATCTCTCTTTTATAAAAGCGAAGCGCACCGATCAACACGCGTTTCATGAGCGATTCTCCCAAAGACCGGCTCGCTTGAGAATTCCGGACATCTGTGCTTGCATATCGGCAAACGGCACATCGAGTACTTCACGACGGGCAACGAAGATGAGGTTGGAGCCTGGGCGGATTGAGCCGAGCATCGGCGTAATGCAGGCGCGAAGACGTCTTTTGGCGCGGTTGCGCTGCACGCTATTTCCCACTTTTTTGGAAACGGAGAAACCGACCTTGACGCTGTCGGTGCGATTCCTTGCCCAGATCAAAGAAAACAAATGCGAACCTACGGATTTTCCGACACGGTAGGTGTAACGAAATTCCTTATGTCGTTTCAAAGAATAGGATCGATTCACCGTTTTCTTTTCCGAATACAGCAATTACGGCAAGCCAACCGCTTGCCGCAAGCGCTCATTCAATTCGTTGTGTTCCGTTTGCTTTGGAAAGCATTATGCGCTCAGCTTCTGACGACCCTTTGCGCGTCTGCGCTTCAGAACGTTGCGGCCGTTGGCAGTCGCCATACGCTTGCGGAAACCATGAACCTTGCTGCGCTGTCTTTTCTTGGGCTGATAGGTACGTACCATATTATTAGACCTTCCTTACATGAATAGTCACGCCGTATTCCGGCGCAATAGCATTGCTTATTATAGTGAATAAATCCCTTGTTTGTCAAGAGGTAATTTCCGAATTTTATCAACCGCCGACCAGAGGCAGCAATTCCGCTTCGCTGCGTCCCGTAGATGCTGCCAGTTCGGCAATCAAAACCTGCCTGGCCGTTAAAAACATTTTCCGTTCGCCGGCAGATAGTCCTTTCTCTTTTTCACGCCGCATCAATGCCTTTACGACACAGGCTACATTGTCTATGCGGCCTTCTTTGAGCTTGTCTAAATTGTCTCTGTATCTTTGGTTCCAGTTCTCGCTTTCTGTTGCGTAAACATTGTCTGACAAAAAACGAATCATATCTTGGCAGGTTTGTGGATCGGCGATCGGCCTCAGTCCGACCGCTTGTGCACCGCTGACGGGAATCATCGCTGTCATGCGGCCTGCTATGAAACGCAGCAGATAGTACTGCGCAGTTTCACCCAATACGGAATGTTCTTCGATTGCCTCTACTCTTCCTACCCCATGCATCGGATAGCATACCAGTTCACCGATGTGGAACATACGCTCACCTCCTATTGCTTATTATATCGGACGAAACGGATGCTTGTCAAGAAATTGTAAACCCGCGTTTTCGCTGATACTGCTGCAAAAATACATTTCCAATAAGCAAAGCAGGCTCCGTTATCGAAGCCTGCTTTGGCATAAGGATCAAAGGTTTTTGGGCTGCTCTTCAAAATGAATATCTTGAATCAGAGCCGAAGCGTGATGTTCGAGCATGTTGCCCATCGAGGTACGGTCGTGAATCGTTTTAACGGCCATGGCAAACAGCGGTGCAGCAGAGATAATGCGGATCTTCTTATAATTTGCTGCTTCGGGACATTCGACAGTATCGGTCGTAACAACCCATTCATAAGGACTGTCCTCAATCCGGCGAAGGGCCTTGTCATTCATGGCGTTATGCGACAGAGCGCCGAAAATGCGGTTCGCACCATTTTCCTTCAAGCCGCGGGCGATGTCCACCATTGTGCCGCCGGAAATGGAGAAATCATCAACGACCAAGCAGTTTTTGCCTTTTACGTCGCCGATGATATTGAGAATCTTTGCGTTTTCGCTGTGGTCGAAACGGGTCTTGTCCCCAATCGCAACCTCGGCGTTCAATTCATTGGCGTATTCATGGGCACGCTTGGCGCTGCCGGCATCGGGCGCAACCACAACGAGATTATCATCCACAAGACCCTGTCTGCGGACATAATAGGAAAGCAGCGGTCTTGCGTACAGATGATCCACCGGCATTTTGAAAAAGCCCTGAATCTGCGCGGCATGCAGATCCATGAACAGAACGCGGTCTACGCCGACGGTCTCGATACAATCGGCGCAGACGCGGGCACGAATCGAAACGCGCGGTTCGTCTTTTTTGTCGCCTTTTGCGTAGGAAAAATACGGAATGATAGCCGTTACGGAGTTAGCACTCGAACGCTTGAAAGCGTCGATCCAAAACAAAAGCTCCGTAAACTCTGTGTTTGGATCGCGAGCAATCGGCTGCACCAAAAATACGTCATTGTCACGGATACATTCGTTGATACGAACGAAGATATTCCCCTCCGAGAACATAAGAGTCTGCGAATCTCCGAGTTCCGTTCCGAGAAAGTCACACATGCGCTGTGCGAAAGGACGCCCCGTTCTTCCCGCAAAGATCTTAATACTGCCCGAACCTTCGTACATAATAACCTCTCTATGAAATTTTTAGGCATATTGCCTTTACGCATTGAGTATAGCACACATGGCGGCAAAGTACAACCTTTTGCGGGAAAACTTTTTGTCAAAGATCGGAATGTCGTTTAAGGTTCAGGCAGCAAGTCAAGCATATCCTTTTCTGTTACATCGGTATAGGTTTGGGGCACGTTTCCGATCAGAATACTTTCCGCGATCGGCGCCTGTGTTTCGACAGTCACGATGTAGGCGTCTCCGGGCAGAATGATGCGGACGGTCGCTTTCAGCTGCAGGGTGATCCGATGCAAGGTCTGATTGATGCCGGCGCTGGAAAAGCGGCTTGAAAATGTAGACTGCACGGAGCCCGCCGGTGTAAACTTTAAAGTAATATCCGGTCCCAATCCGGCAAACATCGGGATGCCCAGTACCGTGCCGATCGGGATCGAAACCCCCTGCTCGCCGAGGGAAGCGATTTTTTCCTGCGCGCAGATCGCGCAGTCCGCTGCCAATGTGTTCAGCTTGCTGCTGTTGGCTTCGAGAAAGTAGACCGATCCGTTGGATTCATGCGCAACAACAAGATCGTCCGTATTGGCGTCCTTGCTCAGGATCTGCAATACGGCATCGTTCATTGCCGCAGCTGCAATCGATTCGACGCGCGCTTTAGACAAACCTTCCAAAACCGGCCGCAAAGAACGGTTGACGTAGATAAAAGCAAAGCCGAGCATCAGAATCAAGAACAGGAGAACCAACAGTCCTCTTCGGTAAATCATGCGTTTCATGTCAAAACGTATGATCAGACATGACAGATTATTCCGAAATTTGACAAAAACCGGTTGTCCTTCGGCTGTGGCTTTGTTATAATGATTTCATGGCAAATGAATCGAACAATCAAACCATCAACCGTAAAGACGGCAAGCAGAAATCCCTCCCAAACGGTGCAGCCCAAAGGCAAAGTGCCGTTGCGGATTCCAAACCTGTCGTTGGAAATCATAAAAGCAAAAAGTCAAAAAAACGCAGAAGGCAGCGCCGCAGGCTGATGCTGCTCGGCGCGATTGCGGCGTTCGTTTTGCTGCTTGCCGTTATATTCGCAATTGTAGCGGCAGTGAACGGATGCGGGTGCAAGGCGCAGACGGCATCGGCAGAAACAGAACCGATCGAAACGCAGACGCCGGAGCCGACAGATACTCCGCTGCCGACTGATGAGCCGTATATCACGCCGGAGCCGTTGATTAAGGATGCGTGGTATCAAAAGCGGAACGAGGAATTGGAACGATATGTCCGTGCATTCGGCGGTTTGGATTCGGAACGGGACGTCAAAATGCGCGTCGCACAAATGGCGATAGATCCGAAGCAGAAGCGGGTCGCATTTACGTTTGACGATGGCCCGCGTGACGAATTGACCGATGCGATTTTGGATATATGTGAGCAATATAATATCCGCGTGACGTTCTTTATCAAGGGCGCATATATCCAGGGTCATGAGAAGCAGCTGCAAAGGATGCTTGCCCTTGGCTGTGAAATCGGGAATCACACGTGGGATCATACGGATGTGGAAACGCTGTCGGCGGAGGAAATGCGTTATCAGATTACACGAGTCAGCGACACATTGGAAAGTCTGCTTGGGTATCACACCCATCTTTTCCGTCCGCCGTATATCAGCTATGGAAAGAAGGGCTCGGAAACGCGTGAAAACCTGCTTGCCATCATGCGGGAATTCGATATGGCAGTTATCAATCATACGCGCAGCACGCATGACACCTATGATGACTATACGGCAGATATGATCTATCAGCGTATGATTGATCCTTATGATGATACGGGACACGATCTGCACAACTCAATCGTGCTTTGCCACGATAAAACGCAAAGGACAATTGAAGCTTTCCGGAAAGCGGCACCAGTTCTCGTCGAGCAAGGATATCAGCTTGTCACGGTATCGGAGCTTTTATACTGCTCTCCCGACGGTTTCCATGTCGCAGGCATATACAGTAAAGCAGATTAACTTCATGTAAAATACAAACAGAGCTTCTCAAACGGAAAGCTCTGTTTTATACTTAGGAAAGCAAAAAAGACACCGCAAAGATGTCTTTTTTTGCTTGGAGCAGGTAACGGGACTCGAACCCGTGACCTCAGCTTGGAAGGCTAATGTGTTACCACTACACTATACCTGCCCGTGGTGCGGACGAAGAGACTTGAACTCATACGCCTATGGCACCGGAACCTAAATCCGGCGCGTCTGCCAATTCCGCCACGTCCGCTTGAAAAAAATGGTGACCCGTCGGGGATTCGAACCCC
>JAEEGL011528778.1_pt1 | contig 14514 bp, 16 predicted proteins | sample 9134231 | NCBI WGS metagenome assembly JAEEGL01 (sample SAMN16246548, study PRJNA631951) | gut metagenome | biome: gut microbiome; feature: rumen; material: fiber-attached | host: Bos | place: Iran: Karaj | collected 2018-10
CTATATTTGCATTGAATTTTCTCAGTGATTCTCTGAATTTTCATTGCACATCCAAAGTCCACCTTGTGATTTTCATTGAAAATCCAACGTACAACTTGTGATTTTCATTGAAAATCCAAAGTAGGCAATTCTATTTCACCCCCTCAACTTCCACCAAAATCTTGTCGAAATCATAATATTTTGCCAAGCCTTGCTCGACACCTTTGCGGAAAAACATCTGATTAAAATCGCCTTCTTTTTTATAGAAAACAATCGTTTCTTCATCGCCGATGCGAGTGCGGACGCTCAAGCGGAACAGGGAATCGGCAGGCGCAAAATGTTGGTCGTCAACGTATTGTGCGGCGCGATATTTACCAGCAATGCTGCCAAGATAACGGCGGATGGATTGTTCGTCGATGCCAGGAATAATGTTGCCATCTGCGCCGCGAATTTCAAAACCATCGGCAACCGTGGAGATAAAAAACGACTGCGCAGGGTCGGCAAAATTCTCCACGGAAATTTTGGAGATATTATAAGGTGTCAATTCCAAAAGCGACAAATCCTTCCAATAATCCGCCAAAGCCGAAAAACTCACAATTGGATTGACGTTAAGCCCCGGAACGCCAACAACATAGCATTTGCCACCGTTGACACTGCCAATCATCTGTGGCGAACCGGCAACGGCTTTCAAGCGGAGATTTTTGATTTTTCTGCCCGATTCTTTCATCAAAACAATTTCGGCATCAAAACCGCCGTCCTGCGAATGATTACTCAATCCCATCACCTGAATATCGCGCAAAACATTGAAAAACGCCGAAATTTTGTATTCGTCGCAACTATAAAGCCGCTGCCCATCAGCATCCGCCACATACCATGCAGTATCACGCGCAAGGCGGATTTTATTACCGTTGTCAACAATTTCAACCTGACCAACTTCGTTCTCAAACACCTGAAAATCAGTTTCGTCGGAGCACGAAATCAGCACAAAAAAAGTCAGAATCAACAAACTAAAATTTCTCATTTTTTAGTGTATTTACGTTTCCTTACAAAATAAATAGCCACGCCCGCAGCCGCAATTATCAGGAGCGGCACAACGACGTTAACAACCGCCCAAAAACTGCGTTCCTGTTGGGCGCGTTGCTTGTCGAGGATACGCACTTTCATCTCTTTGAGCCTGATAGTCAGGAGGTCGCCGTTGCCGGTGAGGTAGTTGACGGCGTTGATAATAAACTCCTTGTTGCCCTTAAAAGTATTTTGCGTGTTGCGGTCAAAACCCAACGGATACGGCTCACCTTTGGGCGAAATATCGTTGATGACAACATCGCCGTCAGACACTACAATTTGTTTGGACGGCTGAGTGGAAGTCTTTGTTTCATAATAAGTTCCGTTGACATTGCGACCGCGACGCTCCTTGTACAACGATTCAAAATTTCCCTCCAACAAAACCGCCACATTATTATAAGGTTTGGTGTAATCGTTTTGGTCGGGACGCTGCGAAATAGACTCAAACGACAGCGAAAACGGCGCGTTGATTACCTTGGAATATTTGCTGGATTGCAAAAGCACGGTCTTGGAAATCGGGACGTTGGTGCCAACGGTGTCAATCGTTCCCGCAAACTGGCAGAGCAAATAGTTAAGATGCTTTGTGATAGGGTTTTTGACGTGCGAAAGTATCACAGGATAATAGTCCCACGGAAACAATTTTATCTGCGGCTGACCGCCCGCACCAGACACAGCAAGACCAATTTGGCTGCATTGCAAATCTCTGACAACATTGTAGTTAAGACGCACACCGTATGTAAAAAGCATATCTTCGAGGTTAAGTTCCAACGGCAACACCGCCGAAACCTCCCTTTTGGCAAGGCTGTCCATCGAAGCCGTCGTAGCGTCCAAAAGCCACAGTACACTGCCGCCCTGCATCACATATTGGTCTATCGCAAACTTATCGTCCTCGCTGAAAGGCTTGGTGGGCTTGGCAATTATTATCGCCGAAAAACCGTCCAAAACCCCTACCCTGCCATTGATATTTCCGCGCCTTACATCATAATAATCCGACAAAGCCGTTGATATGTCAACTAACTGTTCGTCAGAGGCTTCGCCATGTCCGTCAATGAAAGCGATGCGCGGTTTTTCGATCTGCGAAAGGCGGAAAATGGCGTTGATAATTTCGTATTCGAGAGTCTCTATGGAATTAAAAATATTCTGTTCGTCGCCCGGGTCGAGACGCGGGTCGGCTTTGAGCAAATTAAGTCCGATTTCGCGGACAAGCGTGGTGTCGTGATTGTCGGGACCCGTTTTGCCTTCGAGCGTGTAACACACTACTGCACAGGGGAATATCATAGTTTTTGTGGTCTGTTCGCCGCTATGACTATCAATCTCCACAGGGCGCAGTCCAAGGTCAAAAAGTTGCTTGTAAATCCCGTAACGCGCATCCTTGTTGTCGTTTTTGGTGGGGTTGATAAATGTGTAATCGAGTTTGTCGCCGCCATAAACCTTAAACTCCTCCAACTTGCTGCGGATTTCGTCCTTCATGCGCCCAAAGGAAACCGGCAACTCGTCGCCGTCGAGATAGACGCGCACCATCACCGAACCCTTCAAGAAGGCAAGATATTCCCGCGTAAAATCCGTGAGCGAAAAATGCCGGTCGGCGGTCATGTCGATGCGCTTAAATGCAAAATTGGAAATCACATTGACCACCACAATCACCGCCACGGCAATCAGCAACGTTTTGAGGCTGCGAAATTTGTTTTTTTCTTTTGCGTTTGGTTCCATAACTATCTTAGTTCCAATTTCTTGATTCGAGTTTGTACTTAGCCAGCAACAGGAAAACCGCGTTGGCACTGATGAAATAAATGATGTCGCGGCTGTCGATAACGCCACGGCTGATGGAGCGGTAATGCGCGTCGATGCCGAGGTTGGAAATCGTGAGTCCGTAGCCACCAAGGAAGTCGCTCACAGCGTCCATTCCAAGATAAACAAACAGGCAGATGCCCACGGCGAGTAGGAAGGCAACTATCTGATTTTCAGTAAGCGACGATGCCCACAATCCTATCGCGCAATACACCGACGCAAGCAAAAACAATCCAATATACGCGCCCGTAGTCTCGCCCAAATCGAGTCCGGCGACCTCCGCGCCCGATGCCGTCTGTTGCCCCTCGGCAGAGAGGTTTGCAATTGTAAATACATAAATCAGCGTCGGCAATATCGCAATTAAAATCAGCACAAGTCCGGCGATATACTTTGCCATAACAATCTGAAAATCAGTCAGCGGCTGCGTATAAAGCACTTCAATCGTGCCAGTCTTTTTCTCCTCCGAAATCATTCTCATCGTGATGGCCGGCACGAGGAACAGAAACACCCACGGCGCGATTTGAAACAGCGGATCCATGTACGCAAAACCGCTGTCGATGATATTCATGCCCCCTCTGAACACCCACAGAACCAATCCGCAGACCAACAGGAACACAAAAATCACAATATATCCCGTTATCGAACTAAAAAACGCCGACAACTCTTTTTTCAAAAGTGAAAGCATAATGATGGAATGTTTAATAATTTTGTTGGTGCAAATTTAAGAAAAAACTCACAATGTTATATTGTCAATAATGTTTTTTTAGTATTTTTGTGTCAAAAATCAACAAAAACATGCCCTACGCCCAAACATATCCCACCCCACCGCAATTCGACGACCTGATAATGGAATCAGACGGCGAACTACTTACAGGTCTGCATTTTGCAAACGAAAATCACGTTCCAAAAATCCAAAATATTTCCGAAAATTATTTGCCGATTTTTGACGAAACACGCCGCTGGCTCGATGATTATTTTAGCGGAAAACAACCCGATTTTTTACCAAAATTCCGCATCGAAAACGCCACAATTTTTCGTCAAAAAGTTTTAGAATTTTTGCTCAAAATTCCCTACGGAAAAACCACCACATACGGAGAAATCGCCGCCCAAATTTCACCAAAAATGTCCGCCCAAGCCGTCGGCGGCGCAGTTGGTTGGAATCCGATATGTATAATAATTCCATGTCATAGAGTGGTTGGCGCAGGAGGGAAAATGGTGGGATATGGAGGTGGGATGAAGAATAAAATTGCATTATTAAATTTAGAAAAAATGATGCTTTTCTAAAAAAAATTTATATTTGCATCAAAATTATAATACTATGATTACAACATTGATTTCAACTGAAATAATCGAAAAAAAATTATCCCAATTATTTGAGACACAATGGATTGTAAATTGTTGGAAAAGTTTTGAACAATTGTTTAACAAATTATTTAAATAAAAAAAATGACATAATTTCAATATAGTATGGTTGACGACAATTGACCTCGAACCAACGCCCAAAAACTACAAATGGCTCTTTGAAACATACGTCTATAAAAAGCCTGACAAATAAAAACTTGCATTTTAATTAAAAAAAACAAAAATTTTCAATAAAAATCAAATAAAATTAATATTGAAAATTGTTTTTTTCAGAAAAACAATATACATTTGCAGCGTATTACTAATAATCACAAAGTTAAACTTCAATAAAATCTTTAAAAATGGCAGGAAGACCAAGAAAGAATCCGGCTGCCGAGACAGCCGAGGCAAAGCCCAAGAAGGAGACAGCCGCCAAGAAGGCTGCGAAAACCGAGGCAGAAGAGCCCAAGGCAAAAAGGCCCTACACAAAGCGTTCTACCAAGCAGGCAGTCAAGTTTGAACTCAACAACGAACAGGCTCAGAACGCCAATTTTGCATCAGTGGCCGGCGAGTTCAACGACTGGAACAAGGATGCCAACCCGATGACAAAGACCCTCAACGGCTTTGAGGTGGAGATTGAACTCGAAAAGGGCAAAAACTACCAGTTCCGCTACGTCCTCAACGGCACCAATTGGATCAACGACCCCTACCGCAAGACCGTTGACAACGGCATGGGCGAATGCAACTCGGTAATCGAATTGTAACCGCATCCATACGGCAATGCAAATTGAAAAAGGGCAAGGTGAAACATGGTCTTTCATTTTGCCTTTTTTTATAATTTTGCAAACAGAAAATAAACGGAAAATGCAACTAAAAGCAGAACACCTCCTCAAAATTTACGGCAAACGCACCGTAGTAAAGGACGTCAGCATCAACGTCTCGCAAGGCGAAATCGTAGGCCTCCTTGGTCCCAACGGCGCGGGCAAAACCACGTCGTTCTACATGATTGTGGGGCTAATCAAGCCAAACGGCGGCACGATTTACCTCGACGACACCGACATCACCAAGCACGCCATGTACAAGCGCGCCCAACTCGGCGTGGGCTACCTCCCGCAGGAAGCCTCCGTATTCCGGCAGTTGAGCGTGGAAGACAACATCCTGTCCGTAATGCAAGTGCGCGGATTCAGCAAAGAATATCAGAAAGAAAAACTCGAAAGCCTGATTTCCGAATTTGGACTCGGACACATCCGCAAAAGCCTCGGCATCCAACTCTCCGGCGGCGAGCGTCGGCGCACCGAAATAGCCCGCGCATTGGCTGTCGATCCTAAATTCATCTTGCTCGACGAGCCATTTGCCGGCGTGGACCCGATAGCCGTGGAGGACATCCAAGGCATCGTTGCCAAACTAAAAAACAAAAACATCGGCATCCTCATCACCGACCACAACGTTGACGAAACCCTCGCCATCACCGACCGCGCCTACCTTCTCTACGACGGGCGCATCCTCCAAGCCGGCACCCCCGAAGACCTCGCCAACGACCCCGAAGTGCGCCGCGTATATCTCGGCAAAAACTTTGAACTCCGCCGCCCCACCCGCAGCGAAAACGAACCCCCAACAGAGCCTCCCACCGAAGAAGCCCCTGTTGCGCCCGCTGACATTCTTGTCAGCGACAATAATAATAATGAAAATAACGCAGAAAACAACATATAAAATAATGGAACTCAACCTCAAAAAACCGATAGCATTCTTCGACCTCGAAACCACCGGACTCAACGTTTCGAGCGACCGCATCATCGAAATCTGCATTCTGAAAGTGAACCCCGACCATTCGGAAGAAACCTTCACCACGCGCATCAACCCCACAATCCCAATCTCCAAAGAAGCCTCCGAAATCACCGGCATCAAGGACGAGGACGTAAAAAACTGCCCTACCTTCAAGGAGTTGGCACCCAAACTCGCCAAGATGCTCGAAAACTGCGACATAGCCGGATTCAACTCCAACAAATTTGACATCCCGTTGCTCGCCGAAGAATTTCTGAGGGCAGATGTCAACTTCGACATGAACCGCCGCAAACGCATTGACGTACAGGTGATTTACCACAAACAGGAACAGCGCAACCTCTCCACCGCCTACAAATTCTACTGCGGCAAAAACCTCGACGACGCGCACTCCGCCGACGCCGACACACGCGCCACATACGAAGTGTTGAAGGCGCAGTTAGACAAATACCCAGACCTCGAAAACAGCATCGACTTCCTCTCCACCTATTCGTCGTACTCCCAAAACGTGGACTTTGCGGGACGCATGATATACAACGAGAAAGGCGAAGAAATATTCAACTTCGGCAAGCACAAAGGCAAGAAAGTAGTGGATGTGATTGGTTATCAAGAGCCACAGTACTACGATTGGATAATGAAAAACGACTTCGCGCTCAACACCAAACAAGTACTCACGCAGATAAAACTCCGCATCGCTCAAAACCGCATGAACGGCGGCAGATAAAAAAAATTAAACTAAAAGAAAAAAAATTTTGCTATTACAAAAATTTGCACTAATATTGCATTTGTAAATAACAAAAAAAAGTTCTAACACATAAAACTAAACAAAATGGCAGAAGAAACAACAAGCAACACTGGCAACAACAACACTTTGATGAAAGTGTTGTGCTATTTCAGTTATTTGTGGCTCATTCCCTTCTTCGTAGTGAAGGACGAGGCGCGCAATGAAGGCATGATTACACACCTCAGGCAAGGTTTTGGCACCTTGGTACTGTGCCTCATCGGCAACATTTTCCTGAACATTGTGTCAATCGTAGGTTACATCGCCATGATATTTTGTGGCATCCTCGGTCTCATTGGCATCATCAACGCCGTTACTGGCAAGGACAAAGAACTTCCCATCCTCGGCGGCTTTTTCCAGTCTAACTTCACTTTCATTAAGTAAGAGACGCTAAACGGCACTGACTAAGCGACATAAAACGCCCACAAGTTTTCACAAGAAAATTGTGGGCGTTTTTTGAAATGGGAATAAACTATAATCTAAAACCTACATTATTATGGCAGAAGAAACTCAAAACCAGGACAAAGAGCAAAAGAAGGAAGAAATCGACTCCTTGCTCAAAAAGATTCTCTATCAAGGCGTTGCGAAGGCAAGCGATGCAATCGACTACGTTAGCAAAACCGTATCAGGACTCGTGGGCGAAAACAAAATCTCCAACGAGGAAGGCAAGAAGATTGTGAGCAACTTCACCTCCACCATCGACACCAAGGTAAAAGACATGGAGACACGTCTCCGCGAGACCATCAGCGGCGCATTGCAGAACGTAAGGCCAGCCTCCAAATCGGAAGTCGAGGAACTCCGCAAGAGGGTGGAAGCATTGGAAAAGATTGTTGCTGGTCTCGACTAACAATCATTCTATCAACTAATTACAAAACCGCAAAGCCGTATGATAACCGAAATTGCAAACATCGGCAACCGTCTCCTTGGCGACGCGGCAGGACTCGTAAAATACACATTCGACAACCTCGCCGACGAACACAAAATCTCCGACAAGGAGAGCAAGTCGATTTTCGAAAACATCAAGAACAAACTGTTTGACAAATCGGCGGACATGGAGAGCAACATCAAGGAATTGCTGTACAAATTCTACGAAAAGATGGACTACGCCACGCCCGAAGAAGTTGATAAACTAAGGCGCAGAATCGCCATATTGGAAAAACTAACGCAAAAATAATTTACTCGCAAATGTCTTTGAAATCCACAAGCAACAAGGCCTTGGACCGGCTCAACAACGCCGTCAACATACTGATTAAGTACGGGTTTCAAAGTTTTCTCGTAAAGACGGGGCTTGTAACGCGGAAGGTGGCGCAGCGCAACTTCCCAGACATCGACCCGTCGCTCAACCGTTGGCAGCGCATGAGGCTCGCCACGCAGGACTTAGGGCCTACGGCGGTGCGGCTTGCGCAATACCTTGCCTTGCGCCCCGACATTCTGCCCGACGAACTTATCGCGGAATTTGCAAACCTCGAATTTCCCAAGATGGCCATCACGAGAGCCAATGCCGAAGGGATTTTTGAGCGATTCACGCACCTCGCCGCCGCAAAAACTTTCCAATATTTTGACAACCAAAGTACCCTCCAAGACGGATTTACCGCCACATTCCGCGCCAAACTTCTCACCGGCGAGGACGTGGCGGTAAAAATCCTTCCACCTGACACTCAGACAGTTGTACAGGCAGACATTGCATTGTTCAAAAGGCTTGCGTCGCTCACGTCTGGCGTCCTCGAAAAACTCGGCATACGCAATCCCGTGGCAATTTTGGAGGATTTTGAACGGACGATACTCCCAGAACTCGACCTCGGCAAGGAGACCGACAAGATGCGCCGCTTCAACAAGGCGTACAAGGGCATGGCGGGTTTTGTGCTGCCCGAAGTTTTCTCGCAATACACCTCCACAAACACACTCGTTACATATTATTACAACTCCACAAGCGTAGCCAACGCAAGCGAATTTGTGTCGTGGGGGCTGCAACAGAAAGCGGTTGCAGACAGATTTCTGTCGATTTTCCTGTCGGGAATGTTGGACACGGGGCTGTTCCTCACCTCACCGCTCAAAGAAATCGTCCGCATCTTGCCCGACGGCAGGATTTATTTTGCGGATTATGGCACAGCGGGGCTGTTGACCTCCGACCAACGTGTGTGGATCAACGACGTGCTTGCCGCCCTCTCCACGCGAAATTCGATGGTGCTCGCCGACAGCATGAGAAAATTGTCGTACAATACAGAAGTATATGATTTTCAGTTGTTTAGAAACGACATCCAGTCCCTCGCCGACAATCTGTACTTCATGGAAAGTAGCGACTATTATATGCGCGAATTTGCGTTGGGCATCATGCGGATAGCCTACAAACACAAACTCCTGATACCGGCGGAGGTGGTTTCGGCTTTTAGCGCGCTCGCCATAGCCGAAAGCATCACCCTGTCAATCACCCCCACGAGTAGGATTTCAGAATTTTTTAAGACATACGGACACCGCCTCCAACGCGACCGTATGCAGCCCGACAGGTTTAAGTCGCTGTTTAACAAAAACATAACTCAGGTTTCCGATTTTTTGGAGACCTCGCCGCTGGAACTCTCGCTGATACTCAAAAAACTTAGACGCGGTGAATTTATAGCCAACCTCAGTCTGCCCGATTCTCATACATTTTTCAGACGTATCGACGTGTCTGTCAACAAGTTGAGCCTCGTAATACTGATAGCCGTGCTGTTAATTGTCGCCACAATGATAATGGTGTTTGGGCAAGGGCTGTATATGTTTATGGGCATCCCATTGGTGAGCGGCGTAACGTTTGTGATAGCGTTATTGCTGACGTTGTGGCTACTGATTTACAATGCGCGTACCCGTTATAACCCCAAAGAAAAATGAAACTCAATATATATAAGGCGTCGGCGGGCAGCGGCAAAACGCACATCCTCGCCGGCAATTATATCGTAGAATCCTTCCGCCGGGTTGCCCCCACGCGAAGCGGCTCACCGTTGTACGATGCTTTTAAAGACACGATGGCTTTTGCAAGGATTTTGGCGGTAACTTTCACCAACAAGGCGGCGGGCGAGATGAAAGAGCGCATCATCAAGGAACTCGACAAACTCGCCACCGGCGCACAGAGCGACTATGTAAAGGACATTTGCAACCGTTATCCCCAATACACTGCCGAGCAAGTGGCAGAACGCGCCAAGAGCATCCGCAGCGCAATCCTCCACAACTATTCCGACTTCAACCTCCGCACCATAGATTCCTTTGTACAGAGCATTGTGAGGGCGTTTTGTTATGACATTAACATCAACTCCGGCTACTCCACGGAGACCGACCAAAACGCCGTACTCGCCGACCTCATCAACGCCCTCCTCCAAAAATCTGACACCGACCCCGAACTCCACGAGCAATTTCGCGCAATGGCGGCAAAGAACGTCAAGGACGGCGCAAACTGGGATTTCCGTATGCAACTGACCTCGTTGGCAAACCTGATTTTTACGGAGCAATTTCAAAATCTCGAAAATTTTTACAACGGCATGGACGACGAAACCAAGCACACGTATTTCGCCAAGTCGTTGGAAATCATCAATTTGATATACGACGATTTTGAAGAGAAAGCCGACAACATCGCGGCTCAGGCGAGGGCGATTTTCGATTCGATGCCGGTGCCGCCGTCCGACATCAACAACAGCATGAAAATCCTCCACAATTTTCTCGTTAACAATATAAAAGCGTGTGAAATTGGCAAAATCATCGACGACCTTTGCAAGGGAAACAAATGGCTGCGTTCCAAACCTACCAAACAAGAATCGACACTGATTTCCACGTTGCAGCCGCAGATAGAGCCGCTATTGCAAGAGGCTGTAAGTCTGATTGTTAACAACGGCAAAGACTATATAACAGCCAATATTATCCGCCGCGATTTTCATGCTTTTATGCTTCTCGGCGACCTCGCCCGACTGATGCCCGACTACCGGCGCGAAAACAGGATGATGCTCGTATCAGACGCGACCACTTTTCTCAATGCAATCATCGCCGAAAACGACGCGCCGTTTATCTACGAGCGTGTAGGCAACAGATTCGACCATATATACATCGACGAATTTCAAGACACGTCAGAATTTCAGTGGAACAACTTCCGCCCGCTTATCGAAAACACTCTGTCTCAGGGCTTTGACAATATGATAGTAGGCGATGTAAAACAGGCGATTTATCGTTTTCGCGGCGGCGACTGGTCGTTATTAAACACTAAGGTTCAGGAGCAAATCGGCGACGACAATATCAACCTCAACACCCTCGATGTCAATTGGCGGTCGAGGAAAAATATTGTGGATTTCAACGACGCAATTTTTCAAAAGGCAATCGACACTCTCGCTGCGCACAGCGACAGCGAACTGGATTTTTCATTGTTGAAAAAAATATATGCCGACGCCTTCCAAAAACTCCCCAAAAAACGCAACCGCTCCGGCGGCAAGGTCGATGTCGTTTTTATAGAGGGCAAAAAAAACAAATCAAAATCCGCAAAAATCGACGAAAAAACCGACGGCGATTCAGACGTTAATTCGGCTGACGAACCCGACCCGTTGGAAGGATTGTTGCTGCCCGATACAAGGGCGGACAACATCTTCATTGTCAAATCGTTGAACAAAATGGCGGCGGAGATTGATGCACTTATCAAACAAGACATCAACCCCAAGAAAATCGCCATCCTCGTCCGCAAGGGCTGGCAAGCAAGCCTGTCGGTGAATTTTCTGATGAAATACCAGGCAGAAATAGAGGGCGCGTCGCATTACGATGTGATTTCGGCAGATTCGTTGTACATAGCCAATTCGCTTATTGTCAAAATAATAATCAACGCCATGAAGTACGTCAACAATCCCGCCGACATCATTGCAAAAATAGAAATGATGCGCACGTATTGCGTTGTGAGCGGCAAGGAAATTGACGACGATGGCATTTTTAAGACTACTGCCGACGAGGATTTGCCACAGGGATTATTGCCGGAAGGCTTTGACGAAATCATGAAATCATATTCCGACCTGCCGCTTTACGACCTCTGCGAAAAAATAATTGCGTGTTTTTCGTTGCAAAAATACACCGGCGACTCAGAATATTTGCGCACTTTTGAGGACTGCGTTTTAAATTTTACAAAGACATTTTCCTCAGACCTCAATAGGTTTGTAAAATGGTGGGACGAGTCGGGCAACCGGACTGCCATTCAGCCGTCCGACGAGCAAGATGCGGTTACAATTATGACCATCCACAAGTCCAAGGGCTTGGATTTCAGTATACAATTTGTGCCGTTTTGCAACTGGGAGATGGAGGAGGTCAACAATATGCAGGACAATTATATTTGGGTGAAATGCCCAGAGGATTCGCCTTTTGCGTCGTTGCCGGTGTTGCCGGTGCGGTACAATAGTAGGCTCGCGGGGTCGCATTTTGCCAACGATTACATCCGCGAAAAACGCGACATGTACGTAGATTCGCTCAATCTTTTGTACGTAGCCCTTACCCGCGCCGTTGACGAACTGCACATATATTGTCCCCGTCCCGACACTGAAAAATCTCTGAATATCAAGACAGTAGGCGACCTTCTATATTATTGCATCACCGACCCCAACAGCGAAGCAAACAACGATAACACTGTAGAAAACGCCACATCCAAACAAACAAACGCCGTCATAAACCTCGGAGATTTTTACGACACAGAAAACACATCGCTCCTCATTGCAACGAATCACAATCTCGAACGCGGATTCCGCATCAAGGATTACAAGGGTTTTCGCGTGTCTGGTTTCCAAAACGCGCCATGGGAATCAAAACTCGCAGTACTCTCCCACTCATCGGATTTTTTCATCCAAAACAGTCCGTTCCTCCAAGAACGAATCAACCACGGACTTTTTATGCACGATGTAATGTCGCGCATCACTTACGCCGAAGACGCACCACAGGTATTGCAGGAGATGAAATTTCAAGGCCGCATCACCGAAGCGCAAAAGTCTGAACTTCAACAACTTCTCAACGACGCTTTCCAGATTCCGCAGGTCAAAGAATGGTTTTCGCACGATTGGCAGCAGATAATCACCGAGCGCGCCCTCCTCACCACGGAAGGCCACATCCGCATACCCGACCGCGTCCTCGTCAGCGACAAAAAGACCGTTGTAATCGACTTCAAATTCGGCAAGGAGCGCGACGAATACCGCGACCAAATCACCGAATACGCGCAATTACTGTCCAAAATGAAAAAACCGAAATACCCACCCGTAGAGGCATATCTGTACTACGTAGAGAGCGGAAAAACTGTTAAAATCATTTAATTTTGTGACAGAAACCAGCGAAATCTCATTTTTTTAGGCACATTTCGCTGATTTCTGTCACAAAATAATGATTGCACAGAGAATAATCACAAAAATATTTGTAATTAACCAACGAAATTACTACTTTTGACACGTTAAAGAAACTGATATGCCAAAACGAGAATATAAAAGGACAATCTTAGCGTATAAAGATTATTTCAAAGACTTCAAACGTTCTGTTTCTCAACAAGTTCTGAACAAGTTTTATGAAATATTCTTGTACATTATGACCTTGGAAGTAATTCCAAGCATATATTTTCGTGCAATCGAAGGTGTGAAGGGATTGTATGAAATTAGGGTTGAAGAAAGCGGCAACATTTACAGACTTTTTTGTTGTTTCGACAATGGAAATCTTGTAGTTTTGTTTAACGCATTTCAAAAGAAAACTCAAAAAACTCCCCGCAACGAAATCGAAAAGGCAGAAAGAATTATGAATGAATACTTTGAATCAAAAAAAGAGCAATCATTATGACACGAGAAGAAATGAACCGTCTGCATCTGACACCAATAGAGGACTATATAACCGAAGATTTCGGAGAAATTGGCACACCGGAACGAACAAAATTCGAGGCCGACGTGGACGCATTTATCTTGGGCGAAAGATTAAAGGAGGAACGCAAAAAAGCCGGTTTGACACAAGAACAACTCGCCTCTAAAACTGGGACAGAGACACGCTACATCTCCCAAATAGAAAATGGCAATGCTGACATTCAATTGTCAATGTTATTTAGATTATTTCAAGGCTTAGGTCGCAGCATAAGTTTCACTATTTTATAAGGTTAATTGGATTCGCTCATCTTCGTATATACAATCCACTTCCGCATAAAAAAGTTAAAGAAAAACACCACTGCCTGAGCGATTATGTTGCTGACAAAGAGGTTGATACCGCAGATGTCCTTGAAGAAAACAGTAATTAAAGCGTTGAGTCCAAGCCCCACCGCGCCAATCTGTGTAAAGACAATAAAACGGGATATGTTGTTGTTTTTCTGACGCTTATGAAACACCCAAATCGTCGAGAAAATATAATTGGCGATGCCCGACACCATAGACGCAACAATGGTGCTGATGGTAGTATAGAGTTTGTTGGTGCTGTCGTCGGTCTGTCCGAGGATGATATAATACACAAGCCACAGGACAAACATATTGATGCCAATCCTCGTAGCTTCCACGATAATATTCCGCGCAAGTTGTATCGCGCTGTTGTCGGTTTTTCCGACGAAAATTTCCTTGAAAGTCATTGCAAAATAATATTGATTTGTGGCGGCAAAAATAACAAAAAAAGTTTTGAAATGTTGATTTTTTGATTTACATTTGCATATTAAAAATTAAAATTTTAACTAAATGAATCACCAAACAGTCAATTACGATGCCGTTTTGGAAGCAAAATTCGTAGAAGATAGCAATCCTAAGCGCATCAGAGCAGAGGAAAAGACCAATCCTAATTATTCTGGACAG
>JAEEGL012499358.1_pt1 | contig 14514 bp, 10 predicted proteins | sample 9134231 | NCBI WGS metagenome assembly JAEEGL01 (sample SAMN16246548, study PRJNA631951) | gut metagenome | biome: gut microbiome; feature: rumen; material: fiber-attached | host: Bos | place: Iran: Karaj | collected 2018-10
CAATCCTTTCACTATCAACAACCTGTTAAAGGGAGAACTGGGCTTCAAGGGCGCAGTGATAAGTGACTGGGGTGGTGCGCATGATACCCGTGAGGCAGCGCTCTACGGTCTTGACATAGAGATGGGTTCATATACTAACGGCCTGACCACGGAGGCAGAGGGATTCACGTATGATGACTATTACCTCGGCAACGCCTATTATAACAAGGCGTTGAAGGGCGAGATACCTATGGACGTGGTAGAAGACAAGGCAGCACGTGTGCTGACGCTGAACTTCAAGACGGCCATGAACAGCCGTAAGCCATACGGCAGCATGAATACTGCTGAGCATATAGCCGCAGCACGCAGCATCGGCAATGAGGCTATAGTATTGCTGAAGAATGACCGTGGCTTACTGCCGTTGGATATTAAGAAATACCGTCGCATACTCGTCGTGGGCGAGAATGCCACGAGAGCGTTGTGCCCGGGTGGCGGCTCTTCAGAGTTGAAGGCAAGAGACGAGGTGTCTCCGCTGAGAGGATTGAAGGAACGCTTCGGTAATGATGTGGAGATAATATATAAGCAGGGCTATAACTCAGGCAAGTGCAGCTATGACGGCATAGATGACATAGCAGACAGTGAGCAGGCAGCGCTGAGGGCCGAGGCTGTCGGTGCGGCTTCAGATGCAGACCTTATAATATATATAGGCGGCCTTAACAAGAACCATTTTGAGGACTGTGAGGGTGGTGACCGCCGTTCTTTCCACTTGTCATACGGACAGGATGAGCTTATCTCCTCGCTGGCTGAGACAGGCAAGCCTATGGTAACGGTTATTGTATCAGGTAATGCCTATGCCATGCCATGGATAAAGAAGGTGTCCACACTGGTGCAGTCATGGTACCTGGGTAGTGAGGCTGGTCACTCTCTGGCTGATATCCTCTCAGGTGATGTATGTCCGTCAGGTAAGACCATCTTTACCTATGCGAAGAAACTGGAGGACTATCCTGCACATAAGTTCGGATTGCTGGGCTATCCTGGTGTGGAGCCAAAGGACCTGCCACAGGATGCACAGTATTCTGGTACCAAGCAGCCTAAGAGCGAGCAGCTGCTGAAGACTCTGTTGGCGAAAAAGACTGCTGAGGCTCCTGCTATCAATGCGTCAGCCGACCCAAAGACTCATGATGGCCACGGCGACGAGGTGGAAGTGTATGTGGAAGACGTGATGGTGGGTTACCGCTATTTTGACACAGCCAAGCAAGATGTGCTGTTCCCATTCGGCTATGGTCTGTCATACACTACATTCCAGTACTCCGGCGCAGCTATCAGCGGTTCTGCTGGCAGCTATACCGCTACGGTGAAGGTGAAGAACACCGGACGTCGTGAGGGTAAGGAGATAGTACAACTTTACATTGGCGATGACGAGTCAAGTGTTATCCGTCCTGCAAAGGAACTGAAGGGCTTTAAGAAGGTAAGCCTGAAGCCTGGTGAGGAAAAGACGGTGACATTCCAGATAACGGAAGATGACCTGAAGTTCTATGATGAGGAAGCCCATCAGTGGAAAGCGGAGCCAGGTTCTTTCAAGGCTTATATTGGCAGCAGCAGCAAGGATATCAAGGCAAAGCTGAGTTTTAAGTATTAAAATCAAATAACGAAAGTTGAGAGTATAAAGAAAACTGTGTCAAGCTACTTTGATTGTAGCTTGACACAGTTTTTCTTATTTACTCTGCGGATTCAAGGATTTAAGGAGAAAGGCTGAGGCAGGTGATGGCAGGCGCAAAAATCCTTAAATCCCAAGATCCGTAGAGAGAAAAGAGTTCTAAGGATTATAGGATTCAAGGAATTTTACTACAGAAGCCCCACCCCAAAAAGCTATCCTAAAATCCCAAAATCCGTAGATAGAACGAACTACATAGAATAGGACATTTTTGTCATTGCTTGATTAAAATCATGTCAACGAAAAAACGCAAAATAGAAGAGAATAAGGAGTGAAAAACGGAAAGAGGGTGCGAAAAAACGACTTTTCGCACCCTCTTTTTCGTGAAAGCTATCACTTTACAGTGAGAAAGCATAGCTTTTAGGACGTCATTCGATAGCTTTTACACCATGAAAGCATAGCTTTTACAGGGCAAAAACTATCGTTTTTTTATGCTTTTTCACAACCTGCTGCTGATTATCAAACAGTTACAACCCTCCGTAGATTTCGCTGTACGCGACCGGCAGGAAATTATTTTGAAATATCGCAAGCACGGAGCGTTAACGGAAGTCCCCGGATAGGACAAAATCGTCATTGGCTATCATAAATCAAGTGTCGTTAGGTGACGTGTTTAGGCAGTTTTTGGGGGCATGAATCATATCCAAAATAAAATATCCCTCCAATCTGATGTCAGACTGGAGGGATGTCGTATAGCTATGTAACTATTATTTCTTAGAATCTGTAACCTATCTGCAGGGAGTGTTTCATGGTCTTTACGTTCTCCGCATATTCCATGATATCATACTGCAGACGATAACCGGCATAGAAACCACGCACAATTACGAAGTTGATACCGGCGTTGATACCAAACTGGAAGATGTTGACATCCTCGTCTTTCAGGCGGTTTGTGACAGACTCACCCTCAGAGTTGGTCTCGGTTACCTTTGACACGATGTTGAACTTGAAGTTCGCACCGACAAAAGGCACGAGGCTCATTTTACCTTGTGAGAAATCAATACTGTAAGCCAGATTGACAGGTACAGAAGCGTTAATCATATTGATTTTGCGCTCGTAACCCTCGTACTTTACAACCTTCAGCTCGTTTCCTTCATCGTCAGTCAACTGAGTGTGTGCGCTGCCGCCTATCATCTTTATGTCATGGCCATCTACGGCAAGATGCTCTTTGGTGTGACCATAAGCATAAGAGAACTCAGCACCAGTCTCAAGGAAGAGAGGCATACGCTTCAGTGTATTGATGGTGAGGTTAGGTGAAAGCAATCCACCCACGGTAATACCCAGCGGGTTGAACGAAATAGACTCGCCCCCAACCGTCTCCTTCATGCTGCCATAGTCAAAACTACCGTATATACGTATGAAGTTAGGAGTCTCCTTGCTGTTACGATACACATACCACTGTGCGAAAGAACTGCTCACGAACATCGACAGCAGTGCTGTCAATAAAAGATATTTCTTCATTATATTCTCGTCTGTAGTCTTTTTATAAAGTCCTGTAATAAAGTGCAAAATTAATAATTTATTTTAATTTATACAAATTTTTGTATGTTTTTTGCTGATTTTCTTATTATTAAAGAAGAATTGGTGCCGCCAAATCCGAAAGAGTTGCTTAATACGGTGTTAAGAGTGGCATCTATCGTGGTGGTGGCAAGATGCAGCTTCTCAGAGTGACTGTCAGGCTGTCTGAAGTTTATGTTTGGCGCTATGAAGTTGCCTCTCATCATCAGTATGCTGTAAACTATCTCGCTGGCTCCTGCCATCCAGCACTCGTGGCCTGTCATAGACTTCGTGCTGCTGACATACGGCATGCCACCCTGCGGGAAAAGCGCCGCAATGGCATCAGCCTCCTCGGCGTCGCCTACTGGGGTGGAAGTGGCGTGGGCATTGATGTAGTCAATGTCTGCAGCGGATATCCCGGCGTCACTTATGGCGTGTCTCATGGCTTGCAGTATGGCACTGTTGTCAGGAGTGCTCAGTCTGCCGTCAGAGCCGGTGGACGTACCGTAGCCTATCACCTCTGCAATGATGTCGGCACCGCGAGCCACGGCATGGTCATAGTCCTCGAGCACCAGCGCCGCCGCGCCGCCGCTTGGTACCAGTCCGTCACGGTCGGCATCAAAAGGTCTGCTGGCTGTCGTCGGGTTGTCAGAGCGCCCGGAGAATACCCCGAGAGCGTCAAAAGACGACATGGCATATTGGTTTACCTCCTGAGCTCCGCCACAGAGTATCATGTCTTGCATGCCCTGGCGTATCATCATCATGGCAATGCCTATGGCGTGGCTGCCGCTGGCACATGCGCCGCTGACGGTAAAACTCGTTCCGCGCAGGTTGAAAATCTTACAGAGATTCATCGTCACGGTGGAGTTCATCGCCTGGAATATATTGCCTGCACCGATGGCAGCGGAGTCACCCACGTCGCGCATCACCTCGTGTGCCTCCACGATAGCTTTTGCAGAGGTGTCATTTCCGAAGATGCAGCCCATGGTCTGCTCGCATTGCCCGGACTCAGAAAGCACACCAGCCATGGTCATGGCCTCCCTTGACGCCATGAAGGCATACGCCGCCTGCTCAGACATGCTGCTGCGCTGACGGCGGTTGAGTATGTCCTTTATGTCGGGCGTTGCCACGATGCCGGTGAGCGGGCAGTGATAACCATAGCGCAGGCGCTCGGTGTCATATCCTATGCCCGAACGTCCGCTGCGCAGGGAAGCCTCCACTTCGTCAGTGTTGTTCCCTAAGCATGACCAAATGCCGATGCCTGTAATTGCTACACGTTTCATCTGTATGTTACTTGTACTGCAAAGATAAGAAAAAGATGGTTGATAAATAAATGAAATGTAACTTTGTGTTGAAAAAAGAAAAAAACGTCTTTTTCTTTTGTCTGTTGCACTCTTTTTTTGTAACTTTGTGTGTAAAAATACAGTTGTTAATGAATACAAGTGAGATAAAAGAGAAGGTTAACGCTTTCCTTGTTGACGAATTAGAGATAGATACTAACAAAATATATGACGATGCTCGCTTGAAAGAGGATGTGGGCATAGACAGTCTGGACTATGTTGACATAGTGGCTTTCGTCAGGCGTGAGTATGGCTTCAAGATAGAGAAGGAGCAGATGAAGGATGTACTTACGTTGGGGCAGTTTTATGAATTTATAGCTCAGCATGGATTATAACCTCAACGGACAGGGAGTGACCTTTGGCAGTCTGTGGATGCACAGACAGCTCATAAGGATGATGAGGTATGTGCCGGTGGAGGTGTTCTATTATTTTGCCGCCATATTTGTCATTCCCGTGTGTCTTATCGTCAATCCGGCTCAGAGGATAATATATCGTTATTTCAGGGATTGCCATCACGCTTCGCCGGTCAGGGCAGCGCTGATGACATATCGTAACTTCTATTTATTTGCTCAGGTTGTCATAGACAGGTTTGCCATGTATGGAGGCAGACGCTTTGACGTGGATGTAGAGGGCTATGACAACTTCCAGCAACTTGCGGAGCAGAAGGAGGGCTTTTTGCAACTTAGTGCCCATGTGGGAAACTACGAGATAGCCGGCTATACGCTTATAGCAGACAAAAAACGACTTAACGCATTGGTGTTTGATAAGGAGAAGGCTACGGTGATGGAAAACCGTGGCAGGCTCTTTTCGGTTACCAATATCCGCATGATAGCGGTAAAGCAGGATATGAGTCATCTCTTTACCATTAATGAGGCCTTGGCTGATGGCGAGACCGTGAGTATGCCTGCAGACAGGATGCTGGGTTCTACAAAAGGCGTTACCCTGAATTTCATGGGCAAGGAGGCTGTGTTCCCGCTCGGACCGTTTACTGTAGCCACCATGCGCGGACTCAATGTGCTTGCCGTCAATGTCATGAAGACAGGTACGAAAAGATACAAGATATATGTCACGCCTTTGCGTTATGACAAGGACAAACCCCGTGCAGAGCAGACAACGCAGTTGGCACGGGCCTATGCCGATGAACTGGAGCGTATGCTGAGACTCTATCCTGAACAATGGTATAACTATTTCTCGTTTTGGAAGTAATAGCCACAAACATAACATCACCGCTCGGACGTACCACTGAGGAAAACTATGTGGCTGTCAGGCAGGGGCAGAGTGCACTGCGTCTTTGTAGTGCCGGAAGCAGGGGCGTGCCCTTTGACTTCTGTGCTGCTGTCTTTGACGCAGTTCCTCAGTTTGAGGAGCTGGCATACTCGTCTGCCGCAGAGGCATTGTCGCACACGGTGGGTATGGACCTCAGGCGTACGGTGTTTATCCTAAGTTCGACGAAGGGTGTCATTGATGAGCCTATGGGTGTTACTGCCACACGCATAGCACGGCGTCTGGGCATCGATGAGAAGCCAGTAGTGGTGTGTAACGCTTGTATCTCTGGCTTGTCGGCACAGATACTGGCAGACAGACTGCTTGCCACAGGAGTATATGATAGTGCCGTCATAACAGGAGTGGATGTGCTGACAGACTTTATCATATCGGGCTTCCAGTCGCTTAAGGCATTGTCTGCGCAACCGTGTCGGCCTTTTGATATAGAACGCCTCGGGCTTAACCTTGGTGAGGCTGCCGCTACCATGGTGGTGGTGAGAGACAAGGAGATGGCAAAGGGTGACGGCGATTTCCGTTTCCGTACGTTGCGTTGCTCTACGCATAATGATGCATGGCACGTGACCAATCCGCATCCGAAAGGTGAAGGGGCGTACCGTTCTTTGCTGGAGGTAGGGAGTGATGATGTTGCGTGTATCGGGGTGCATGGTACTGCAACGATGTTCAATGACCAAATGGAGTCTATGGCGATAGTAAGGGCACAGATGTCTGATGTGCCTCTGTCTGCCCTGAAAGGCTATTACGGACATACTCTGGGAGCGGCAGGACTGCTTGAAACGATAATCACCGCCCGTGCTTTGCATGATGGTGTGATACTGGCAAACGAGGGTTTCTCTGTCAGAGGCGTCAGTGGGAAAGTCAATATACAGGAAGGTGGGCGTCATACGGACGGCCGTTGCTTCGTCAAGATGATGTCAGGCTTCGGAGGCTGTAACGCTGCTATAGCCTATCAGGTGGGAGATGATATAGAAAGCGCTTTGGAGAGAGAAGGGGCGGCAAGGCTTGATGTCCCGACCGTACAGCGGAGAGAGACGGTGAGACATAACAAGATGGATGTTCTGGGCAAGTGCGTGTATGATGCCGTGGAGCAACTGATAGCGGAAAACCGTGACAATCTGTCGGATGATGACATAGAGAACCACTTGTCGTTGATAATATTCAACAAGACATCATCCGTGGTTTCAGACCGTAAGTACCAGGCAACGATAAGCGACGTGGAGAACTATTACCCCAGTCCGTCGGTGTTCGTATATACGCTTCCTAATGTGGCACTGGGTGAGATAGCCGTACGTTATGGCATACATGGTGAGACTTCACTCTATATACTGCCGGAGAGGGATGAGGCTGTTATGCGGAGTATTGTTGAGGCATCACTTAATGACAATGACACTCGTTATGTCATAACAGGGTGGGTGGACTGCCCTGATGAGAATAATAGGGAATGTGACTTGAAAATAGTGAAGAGACAGTGAATATCGTTATCAATGGCATAGGAATAGTATCATCGCTGGGTGTAGGGGCTGAGGCTACCACTGAGGCATTGCGCAAGGGAAGTACGGGTATCCGTACGATGAGATACCTGCAGTCGCAGCATACCGAACTACCTGTTGGCGAGGTTCCGCTCTCCAATGAGGAGATGATGCAGATGTTGAATGCTACGTCTGAAAGATATGTCAGTCGTACAGCCTTGATGGGTGCCATAGCCTTGAGGGAGGCTTTGCATAGCGCCGGCATCGATGCCGGCCTGAAGGGTAAGCGTGTGTGCCTCATCTCAGGGACAACCGTAGGCGGTATGGATATGACTGAGAGTGTGTTTGCAAGTGCGGATGATAATGACTTATACTACTGCGTCAAGCATCATGACTGTGGCAGCAGTACAGAGGATATGGCACGCCTGGCTGGTGTTGAAGCGGAGTGTTGTACGGTGTCCACGGCCTGTTCTGCGGCACTTAATGCTATCATAGTGGGCAGTGAGATGCTTAAGAACGACGAGGCAGACATTGTCATAGCCGGTGGCAGCGAGGCATTGAGCCGCTTCCATCTGAACGGTTTTAATTCACTGAAGATACTTGACGACAAACCTTCCCGCCCCTTCTGTGCCACACGTCAGGGGCTAAACCTCGGAGAGGGTGCGGCCTATGTTGTGATGACACGAGAGGAAGACGCGAAAGGAAAGGGTATATATCTTGTGGGATATGCCAACCGTTGTGATGCATACCATCAGACAGCATCGTCGCCAGAGGGTAAGGGAGCATCATTGGCTATGGCTGCCGCATTGAGGATGGCGCATCTTGTGCCACAGGATATAGACTATGTCAATGCGCATGGTACTGGTACTCCTGACAATGACAGAAGTGAGAGCCATGCCTTGCAAACAGTATTCGGTGAGATATTGCCCCCGGTGTCCAGCACTAAGGGCGCTACTGGCCATACCACGTCGGCTTCTGGGGCAATAGAGACGGTGATATGTATCCTTGCCATGCGTAACGGATTTATACCGGGCAACAATGGTTGGAGGGAGAAAGATGATGAGTGTATAGCGCCTGTTGCTGCTGCGTATGCAGCGACACTGCATCATGTAATGTGCAACTCTTTTGGGTTTGGAGGTAATGACAGCAGCATAATACTGTCAGATACAACCGTGGAACAAAGACAAGATGCCGCTCCTTCATGGCAAGTGGAGAAGGTTGCCGATGTAACGGTGGACAGTATGGAACAACTTACGGAGTTGGCAGAATATGTGTCGCCGAGAGAAACACGCAGGATGGGAAAGCTGTTAAAGGCTGCAACCTTGTCATCATTGAAGGCATTGCGTATGGCCGGGGTAGATAATCCTGACGCCATTATAACGGCTACGGCAAACGGTATGTTGGAGAACAGTGAACAATTATTACGTGAGATAGCAGACAATGGCGAGCAGACAACCAGTCCCACGCTCTTTATGCAGTCCACCCACAACACCATAGGCAGTGCCATAGCCATACGCCTGGGGTGCCATGGCTATAATATCACATATACACAAGGTGACCAGTCACTGCAATGTGCGCTGAATGACGCCCGACGACTGATAGCTACTGGTCAGGCAGAGACGGTGCTTGTAGGTTGCCATGACGAGTCTGCGCCTTATCTCAATACGTTGCTACAACGTCTGGGAGAAGATGTGTCTCGTGATATATACTCTCGTTCAATAGTGCTTACAAGGAAAAAGGAAAGATGATGAGCCATACATTAACACTGCTTATGTTGTCGTTGCTGCAGAGCGCATTGCTTGCCATGGGACAGGTATTGCTGAAGGTATCGATGGCGCGTATGGAACCTTTTGCGTTCAGTGCGCGTTTCTTCCGCTCGCTGTTGCTCAACTGGCCTTTCGCCTTGTGCGGTCTCTGCTTTGGCGGTGCTGCGTTGTTGTGGATGTATATAGTGAGACACTTCCCACTCAGTCAGGCCTATCCGCTGGTGTCTATGAGCTATGTCTTCGGCATGATAGCGGCTGTGGTATTCTTCCATGAGACAGTAGAGATAACGAGATGGGTGGGAGTGTTGTTTATAATGATAGGATGTGCTTTGATAATTAGATAGTATTACATTAAAGATGAAGAAGAACATTATTTTACTAACCGCGTTTATGCTGTGCGCTGTACTTGCGCAAGCAAAGATTACATTGCCCTCAATCATCTCTGATGACATGGTGCTTCAGCAGAGTACTGAGGTAAGACTGTGGGGATGGGGCGCCCCTGGTGAGAAAGTAGAGGTCAGCACCTCATGGGATGAGGAGGCACAGACTAAAGTGAACAAGGACGGAAAGTGGAGCGTCTTGTTGCGTACTCCGCAGGCGTCATATCAGTTGCAAGAACTGAATATCAATGATATCTCGTTGAAGGTGCTTGTCGGAGAGGTGTGGCTTGCCGGTGGACAGAGTAATATGGAGATGCCGCTGAAAGGTTTCGCCGGCGCCTGTGTGAAGAATGGAACGCTTGATGCTATGCGCGCCGCGCAGGAGGCTCCTTTAGTGCGTATGTTTAACATAGAGAAAAGCCAGAAGTTCACTCCGCAGGATAACTGCAAGGGCAGTTGGCTGACACCGTCGTTTGACAATGCCCTGCAGTTCTCTGCCACGGCATACTACTATGCATCGCTTATGTCAAATGCCCTCAACGTACCGGTGGGTATCATCAATTGCAGTTATGGAGGCACGAGGGTTGAGAGCTGGTGCTCTGCGGAGACTTGTAGTAAATATCCCGATGTGCCGGTTGACAGTGTAGGTATATGCACCGGTGCCAAGTATCCATGGGAAAGAGCCGTTGTCACTTACAATGCGATGTTCCGTCCTGTAAGCCCATATACGGTAAAAGGTATAATATGGTATCAGGGATGCAGCAATGTCAGTGACTCAAAGCATTATGCAGACAGGCTGTCAACTATGGTACGTCAGTGGCGTGACGAGATGGCTCAGGGTGATATCCCTTTCTATCAGGTGCAGATAGCGCCTTACATATATGGCGACAGCGAGAATGGCATATCAGGCGCGTTGCTGCGTGAACAGCAGTTCCTGTCATGTGACATGATACCCAACAGTGACATCATCTGTACCAATGACCTTGTCGAACCGTATGAGCGACACAATATACACCCACGTGAGAAACGCACCGTAGGACTGCGTTTGGCTATGCTCGCATTAAACAAGACGTATGGCATGAAAGACCTGCCATACTCTGGACCGCGCTATGACGCATCAAAACTGTCCATCACGGCAGACACCGTCACGGTGGGCTTCACAACAAACAATTACGGAATATGCCGCAACTATGCCCTCGAGGGTTTCGAGATAGCAGGTGAGGACCGTGTGTTCCATGCAGCCAAGGCCGATTTCCATTGGCAGACTAACACCGTGACGCTTACATCTGCCGATGTGCCCCGGCCTGTGGCAGTGCGTTATTGCTTTAAGGATTTCCAGATAGGTAATATGATAGGAGGCGGTGAACTGCCTCTGTTCCCATTCCGTTCAGATAATTGGTAAAATATAAAAGACGACATATTATGATAGCAAGACTTATATTTTTCTTTTCAATCCTACTGTGTCTGCCAGTGTCAGCACAGGATTGTGGCAGACAATCGTTTAATGACGGCTGGACGTTCCGTTTAGGTGATGACGGCGTACAGCGCAATGTAAGGATACCCCATGACTGGGCAGTAGAGGGAGACTTCAACAAGGATAACCCTTCAGGTACAGGTGGTGGAGCCTTGCCTGGCGGCATAGGATGGTATGAGAAGCATTTCTTTGTTGACAAGGGCGAGCGTGGCAAGGCTGTGCGCATAACCTTTGACGGAGTATATATGAACAGTACGGTATGGATTAACGGTCAGGAACTGGGTACACGTCCTTACGGATACATCTCTTTTACATACGACCTTACCCCTTACCTGCGCTATGGCAAGGACAACGTGGTGGTCGTCAAGGTTGACAACTCTGACCAGCCTAACTCCCGTTGGTACTCAGGATGTGGCATATACCGTAATGTGTGGCTGACCAAGACCAATGCCATACATGTGGCAGAGAACGGCACATACGTTACAACCACCATGCGTAAGGGTGCTGATGGCAAAGCTGTGGCGGCAGATGTGAACATCGCTGTTGACATCGTCAACCCTCAGGGTCGCCCAGTGAAGGTGCGCAACATCATACGCAATGCTGACAAGCAGACGGTAGCGCAGTCAGAGGGTACAACCAACAGTGCCGGAGGGATGGCGCTGACCGCCAATATCAGTAATGCGCAGTTGTGGTCTGTTGCCTCCCCTTACCTGTACACTGTCGTTACGCAGTTGCTTGACGCTGACGGCAAGCTGCTTGACGAATATAACACACGTTTCGGCGTGCGCGATGTGCAGTTTACCACCGAGGGATGTTTCCTTAACGGTGAGCACATACAGATACAGGGAGTATGTAACCATCATGACCTGGGATGTCTGGGAGCCGCCGTTAACCGTCGTGGCATAGAGAGACAGCTGGAGCTGCTCAAGGCTGCAGGCTTCAACGGCATAAGGTGCAGTCATAATCCGCCGGCACCAGAGTTACTTGAACTTTGTGATGAGATGGGCTTCCTCGTGATGGATGAGGCTTTCGATATGTGGCGCAGGAAGAAGACAGCGGGCGACTATGCACGTTTCTTTAACCAGTGGCACGAGCGTGACCTTGCCGACTTCGTACGTCGTGACCGCAACCACCCCTCTGTGTGTATCTGGAGTATAGGTAACGAGGTACTGGAGCAGTGGAGTGACGCGAAAGCCGACACGCTGACGCTGGAAGAGGCAAACCTTATCCTGAATTTCGGACACGCAATAGAAGATGACAAGACATCTGGCGACCAGTTGTCTGTCAACTCTCTGCTGTGCCGTAAGCTGGCTAACTTCGTTCGTGCCCTTGACCCTACACGTCCTATTACAGCAGGATGTAATGAGCCAAACAAGAATAACCATCTCTTTAAGCCTGTTGATGCGCTTGACATAATAGGCTATAACTATCATAACCAGAACATCCATGATGTAAAGAAGAACTTCCCCGGACGTCCGTTTATCATAACAGAGTCTAACTCCTCCTTGATGACGAGAGGATATTACAGGCAGAACAGCGACTCCATGTATGTGTGGCCGGAGAGATGGGACAAGCCTTTCTATGACGAGACCTTCTCTTGCTCAAGCTATGAGAACTGTCACGTGCCATGGGGCAATACCAATATCGAGACGCTGAACCTCATGCGCCGCTACCCATGGATATGCGGACAGTTCGTATGGACAGGCTTTGACTATATAGGTGAGCCTACGCCTTACGGCTGGCCTGCCCGCTCAAGCTATTTCGGCATAATAGACCTTGCAGGCTTCCCTAAGGATGTGTACTGGCTGTATAAGAGCAGGCTGACGCAAGAGCCGGTGTTGCATCTGTTCCCTCACTGGAACTTCGGCAACGAGACCTATGCGGGCAAAGACATAGTTGCCAGCAAGATGTCAAAGGACGGGTATGTTGACGTATGGGCATATTATAACCAGGCCGACACGGTGGAGCTGTATCTCAACGGTAAGCCGATGGACGCTGCCGCCGTATTGCCGCATGACGCCTCCCTGATGTGCTGGCGCGTGAAGTATGAGCCAGGCGAACTCCTCGCTGTAGCAAAGCGTAACGGACGTGTGGTGAGCTCTGCGTCAGTAAGCACAGCCGGCGAACCGGCAGCCATAAGACTGACACCCGACAGACGTGTCATTACGGCTGACGGCGTGGACCTGTCGTTTGTTACGGTGGAGGTTGTTGACAAGGAGGGCCGCCTGTGTCCTAATGCTTCAAACCTGATACACTTCGATGTGACTGGTGCGGCGTTTATTGCCGGTGTAGATAACGGCTCGCCTATCTCGCTTGAGCGTTTCAAGGATAATAAGCGAAAGGCATTCTACGGCAAGTGCCTGCTTGTAATACAGAATAACGGCAACGCCGGCAAGGTAACGATAACGGCAACGGGCGACAACCTGAGCGCTGCGACAACAGAGGTGATCTGTCAATAAACAAACAAAATACAATGCAACATCCAAAAGGATTATATCTTTTATTTGTCACGGAGATGGCAGAGCGTTTCTCATACTACGGTATGAGGGCTCTCTTCGTGCTGTATCTGGTGGCGGCTTTCTATTCTAATGATGATGCCAGCGAGATATACGGCTCATATACTGGCCTGGTATATCTCACACCTCTTCTCGGCGGCTATATAGCAGACCGCTACTGGGGAAACCGCAGGAGTATCATAGCCGGCGGACTGATGATGTCTGTAGGTCAGTTCCTTATGTTTGCCTCGGCATGCTTTGTAAACCAGAGTATATTTGAGCATGGTGGACAGATAGATGCGACGGTGGACAACAGACTGTCGTTGTGGCTTATGTTTGCCGGACTTGCCGCACTGATTATAGGCAACGGTTTCTTCAAGCCAAACATCTCAACCATGGTGGGCGACCTCTATGATGCTGACGACCACCGTAAGGACTCTGCCTTCACCATATTCTATATGGGCATCAACCTCGGAGCCTTGGTGGCACCGTTGATATGCGGTCCTCTGGGCAAGGGCGACTGGAGCAATCCTGACGGTTTCAAGTGGGGATTCTTTGCTGCCGGTTGTGCTATGGTGGTGTCAGTGGCAGTCTTCGTGTTACTGAAAAACCGTTACCTCGTTACACCTGACGGTCAGCAGATAGGTACTACAGCCCATCAGACACGACCATCATCAGAGAATGCTGAGCAACAAGGTACGGAGCGCAAGGGACACGGCAGGCTCAGCACCATACTGTGCATAATCCTCGGTGCGGTATTGATGTATGCCTTCTCTTACAATGCCGACGACTATAATGATTATATCTCTGCCGCCATATACGCGGTATCCATAGCGCTGCCGGTGTTTATCATAACCGATGCCGGACTGACTGTGGACGAGAAGAAGAGAATATGCGTGATATACATCATAGCGTTGTTCGTCATATTCTTCTGGAGTGCCTTTGAGCAGGCAGGCTCTTCCCTTACTATCTTCGCTGACAAGCAGTGTGACAGATACATAGGGGGATGGGAGATGCCGACGACGTGGTTCCAGTCTATCAACCCTATCGTGGTGGTTCTCTTCGCTCCTGTCATGGCAGTGTTCTGGGAAATACTGCAGAAGCGAGGAGTGCATGTCCACTCTA
>JAEEGL013211731.1_pt1 | contig 14514 bp, 6 predicted proteins | sample 9134231 | NCBI WGS metagenome assembly JAEEGL01 (sample SAMN16246548, study PRJNA631951) | gut metagenome | biome: gut microbiome; feature: rumen; material: fiber-attached | host: Bos | place: Iran: Karaj | collected 2018-10
AATGTTTCTATCAACACCAATTTTTGCTTTAATAAACATATCTCTATATTTTGTATATCCATAATACATTGTAATTGCAGTTGATTCTGTAGTAATAATTACTTCTTTATCTTGAATACTTTCTAAAATATTTTTCATTTTTTTTCGTTGAAAAAGAGTAAAATAATCTGGAACACTTAAAGTTATTCTATCATATTTTATTTTCTGTTGTGTGAAAAAAAAATCATGTAATAAACTTAAAAAATCAGTTAATATATTATCTGCATTAATTATTTCATGTTCTTCATTTTTTTTTTCATTTTCACTTTGTTTTCTTTTATTTTTTTTTATATCTGTATTATCTTTAGTTTCTTCAGTATGATTATCTTTTTTCTTTAAATAACTATAAAATTTTCCAGTAAAATGATTTTCTTTGTCTTTTATAGCAGTACCTAAATAAGAAAATATTAAATTATTTTTATCAGGGTTAAATTCAAAATTATAAAAATGAGAATTAGGATTAAATCCAATAAGTCTGGATAAATTAATATAAGAAGAATCATAAAATCTTTTTATACTTGCTTTAGCGGGCTCACCGTATAATCTATGATCATCTGTATAAACAATAATTGAAGGAATTGTTCTTGAAGATACATCACTTAATAAAACTTGGGAAATAAAATTTTTTTCAAATTTCCCAAAAGAAGAATAAATTGTATTTTGAGCTCCAATATTTATTCCTATACTTACTATTTCTGGTTTTGGAGCAGGTTGGGTTACTCCTTTTCCATTAATGTTCATCTCATTTGGTTTTGGAGTCTGGTTTATATTTTGGTTTTGACTTTGGTTTATATTTTGGTTTTGATTTATATTTTGGTTTAAATTTTGATTTTGACTTTGGTTTAAATTTTGATTTTGATTTTGGTTTAAATTTTGATTTTGACTTTGATTTATATTTTGGTTTTGATTTTGATTTTGATTTTGGTTTAAATTTTGATTTTGACTTTGATTTATATTTTGGTTTTGATTTTGATTTTGATTTTGGTTTAAATTTTGGTTTTGACTTTGGTTTATATTTTGGTTTTGATTTTGATTTTGATTTTGGTTTATATTTTGATTTTGACTTTGGTTTATATTTTGGTTTTGACTTTGGTTTATATTTTGGTTTTGATTTTGATTTTGATTTTGATTTTGGTTTAAATTTTGATTTTGACTTTGGTTTATATTTTGGTTTTGATTTTGATTTTGTTGATTTAGGTTTTGACCTCTCGATTGGTTTGGATTTTGTGGATTTTGATTTTGTTTAGATTGGTTTGGATTTTGTGGATTTTGATTTTGCCCTCTAGATTGGTTTTGTTGATTAGTTTTTTTAGATTCATTTGTTGACATTTTTATTTATTTATTTTTATGTCTAAATGATAAAAAATTGAAAATTGTAAAGCATTATAAAATCCATAAAAAAGATTTATTTTTTAAATCATAGAAAAAATATATAATAAAAATATAATAAAATAATCACAATGACATCCAACTACAGTAAGTACTTAATAGAGGCAGAAGAATTAAAATTGAAATTAAATTCTCCAATAGAAAAATTAAAAAATATAAGAATATTAGATGGAACAAGTTTTCCTCCTTTAGATAAAAGAACAAGAGAAGAAACATTTAAAGAAAAAAGAATAATATATTCTCAATTATATGACATAGATAAAATAGCAGATTTAACATCAAAATTTCCTCATATGATGCCAACAAATGAAATATTTATAGAAAATATGAAAAAAATGGATATCAGATTATCAGATGAAATAATAATATATGATAGAATTTCATTATTTGGTTCTCCAAGAATATTATTTACTTTTTTGATATTCGGTCATAAAAATGTAAAAATTTTAAATGGTGGTTTTTCTTCTTTTGAAAAAATAAATGGTCAATTTGAATTTAATGATAATTTCAAAGTTAATGAATTAAATAATTTAAGAGAAAAAGCAAAAGAAGAAGATTATAATTATAAATTAGATAAAAGTAAAATTATAGATTTAAAAAATATTATTAGAATTTCCAATTCAAAAATGGAAAATGAAGAAATTATTGATGCAAGAAGTGAAGAAAGATTTTATGGAAAAATACAAGAACCAAGACCTTCATTAAGATTAGGAAATATAAAAAATTCAAAATGTGTTTTTTTTAAAAATTTAATTGACGAAAATGGGAAATATTATAATGAAGAAAAAATTAAAAATATTTTTCAAAGCAAAGGAGTTGATTTAAATAAAAATATGTTAATTTGTTCTTGTGGAACTGGTTTAACTGCTTGTATTGATATTGGAGCTTTAATTGTTTCGGGATTTTATGATAAATGTGTTTTGTATGATGGATCCTGGATTGAATATGGAAATTTAAGTTTAGAGGAAATTGAAAAAATTGGAAAGGAATAATTAATATTTATTTATATTATTTCTTTTTTAAAGGTTTTTATTTCTTTTTTATTTGGTTTTTGGAAAAATTAGCTTTGAAATTTTTTATTTTTTGACTTTTTTTATATATTAATTAATATTTAATTGGGATAAAATATTAAAAGTATAAAGTTTTAATGTTGTTTAATTAGTTATATAATTGTAAAATATACTTTTATAGTATTGTTATTTTAAATAACATAAAAAAATCTTTTAAATTGTCATTGATATAACTTATAAATAAAACATTCAATTAAAATATTTACATTTTTTAATAAAAAATGATGAAAAAATTTACTTACTTCGAAAAGAATTTAAGTTTTTTTTAAGCAATTTTAGTGGAAAAAAGAAAAAAAATAAATGGAAATAACATAAAAGTAAAAAAATAATTATAGATTTTTTAAATAATTTATTTGTATATGTTTATAAATTCCACAAAAACAACTATAATAATACCAAAAGAAAATTTATTAATATAATTTATATTAAATAGTCAAAAAAAATTCATCAAACTTTATTGTTGATTTTCTATTTTTATAAATTTGATTTATATAATTATATTTCATATTTTTTTGTTTGAAAATTTCCAAAATTCTTTTTAGTTAATTAATAATGGAATTTAATTTAATTTTTTTCAAAAATATTGTTTTTCTTCAATCAATTCATATAAAGAATAAAAGAATTATATGAAATATATTTTTATCAAAAATTTAGATAAATATCTTTTTCATTTATTTTTATTCTATTTTATTTTTTAATTTAATTTGAAAATAAAATTTAATATATAAAAAATGTTAAAAACAAGTGTAAATTTAAAAGGTGAAATATTAAAATTTTTTCCTTTAATTAAATTGATGAAAACAATAAAACATTCAAAAAAATATATTGAACTTATTAAATATAAAGAAATATTTGACTGTTATTTATTAAGTGAGAATTTATCACAAGATGATAAATCTGGTTATATAATAAATTATGAAAAATTTCTTCTTCCAAAATATAATGAAATTTCAGAAGAAGAAATAAAATATATTGTTTTAAATAGTTTAAAAAACCATTCAGATAATATAAATAATAATATAATTATTAATTTATCAGAACCTCTTTCAAATAAAATTTTAAATGAAAAAAACGAAATTAAAAATATAACTTTATCTTTTGAAGGAGAAGATGGAATTGAAAAAATAAATAATTTAAAAAATAAAAATATTAAAAGATTAAATTTTTATTGTTTAGATAATATTGAAAATCTACTTTTTTTCTATAATCATATTTTAAATATTATTTCAAATAATTTAGATATTATTGAAAGTGTTCAAGAAATTTCAATTGAATTTCCATCGAATGATACTTTTTTAAAAGAAGAAGATTATAAAAAAATGGAAGAAAAATTATCTTCTGAAATATTTATTGAAGAATTTAAAATGTTTATTGATAAAAATAATGATTTATTTTCTTTAGAAAATATTATTCATTATGATTTTTATTCATATATGTTGTTGCATAATTTATTAAAATTTAAAAATTTAGAAAAATTAAATATTAAAATCCCCGGTTTTGATAATTTAATAAAGTTTTTAAATAGAATAAATTTATCTTCTTTAAAAAAATTAAAAGAAATAACACTCGAATTATTTGGAGACTTTAAAATAAATTTAATAAATAATTTTCAATTAAATAAATATATAACAAGTCTTAATATAGATAATATTTGTGATTTTTCAATTTTTCCTAAATTAAAAACATTAAATTTAGCTTTGCCACAGAATTTACAATTAGAAACTTTAAATGAATTAAAATTTAATTCTAATAATCTTAAAGAATTAATTTTTAGTTCAAATATTTCTGCTTCTTATTTAATAATATTTATTGAAAAATTAAAAAATTTAGAAAAATTAAGTTTTGATTTTATTTATTGTGGAACAGTTTTACAATTTGAAGAATTAATTGAAAAAATAAATTTAAATTTAGTAAATACTTTAAAAAAATTTCATCTTGAAGGAACAACAAATAAAACTTATTTTATTTCAAAATTAAAATTACCAAATTTAACTTATTTATATTGTCCTCTTAATTTTAAAGAATTATCAAAAAAAAATTTGTTAAAAAATTTACCCAATTTAGAAGAAATTGTTTTATTAAATGATTATGGAAATGATATAAATGGTTTTTATTCAGGTTTATTTCCTGAAAATAATAATATAATAAAAAAATTATATTTACCTAATATTCCAATTAAAATAGAAGAATTAAAAAAAATATTATCTTATAAATATTTAACTCATTTAACTTTATATTTTGTTCATTTTAATGATGAATATTATGAAGCTTTTATAAATAATTATGATTATCCTAAAATGGAAGAAATAAGAATAATATTATATAATAATTATGATGATAATGAAAAGAAAAAAGAAGTTGAAGAAAAAGCCAAAAAATATTATAATTCAATTAAAAATATTATTTCACAAAAAAGTAAATATTTAAACAAATTTGAATTCCTAAAATCCAAAAATTATTTGCCTCTCATTGAAAATGAAACAGAAATAAAAGATTTATATTCAAAATTTAAATATTTAGTAGAACCATCATTATATTATTTATTCAAACCCTAAAAAAGAATTTAAAAAAAAATAAAATTAAAAAAAATTAAAAAAAAATGTTATTTCCACATTTTTTTTTCCTTCTATATTTTCCATTAACAAATCAACTAGATCCATCAAATGAATATTATAAAAACATTTCAGAAAATGATATATTTAGTAAGCATTATTCAAAAGCAAAAGAAATGATAAAAAATATGACACTGGAAGAGAAATTAGGCCAATTATTTATAGTAAGATACAACAAAGATAAAGTAAAAGAGTATATAAAGAATTATCATTTTGGAGGATTTACGTTATATAAAACAGACTTTGATAATCATCAAACAACAAAATCAATATATGATGAATTAGAATCATTAAAAAATTTATCAAAAATAAAATTAGCTTTTGCAGTTGATGAAGAAGGAGGAACAGTGTCTAGAATAAGTAAATTCAGAAAAAATCCATTTGATTCTCCTCAAAATTATTTTAAAAAAGGAGGATTTGATTTAGTTATAAAAAATGAATTAGAAAAAATAAATTTAATGAAAGAATGTAATTTAAATTTAAATTTTGCTCCAGTAGCAGATTATACAGAAAATACAACAAAATATATATATAATAGAACATTAGGAGGAACAATAAATGAAACTGAAGAATTTATAGAAAAATTTGTAAGAAATTATAATAAAAATAAAATGACATGTTCATTAAAGCATTTTCCAGGATATGGAAATAATATTGATACTCATAAAGATATTGCATATGATGATAGAGATTTAGAAAGTTTTAAAAAATTAGATTTTTTACCTTTTATTTCAGGAATTAAAAATTTAGTACCTCAAATAATGGTTGGTCATTTATTATTAAAAAAAATAGATGAAAAATATCCTGCTTCTCTTTCTGGAAAAATACATAAAATCTTAAGAGAAGATTTAAAGTATTCTGGTTTAATTCTTACTGATGATTTATCTATGGAAGGAATTAAAAAATATATTTTAAATAATTCTGCAACTTCAATTGCTATTTCAAGTGGAGTTGATATTGTTTTAACTTCTGATCCTGAAAAACATTATAATCAAACTTTAAACGATGTTAAAAATGGAATTATTAATAATAATACTATTGATAATGCTGTTCTTAGAGTCTTAAGCTGGAAATTAGAATTTTTAGAAAATAATGATAATAATAATGTTATTCCTATTATTATTATTATTTTTGCAGTAGTTGCTTTAATTGGATGTGCTGTTTATTTTTTGGTTTTTAATAAAAATAAAAATACCCAAAGTGGTTTAGAAGAATCATTCACTATTTAATTCAATTAAACTTATATTTTAAAATTTATTGAATTAAATTACTTTATTTATTTAACAATAAAAATAATATTTCATAAAAAAATAATAATTAAAAAAATAACAAAATATAAATGAATCAAAAAATATTTAGTTTAAAAGAAAAAATAATACAAAGCCAAGTAAAAAAATAAAAAACAAAAAGTAGATTATTTATTATTTAATTCATTATGAACTTTTTCAAAATTTTCAGACAATCCATTAACAGTATTATAAATATAATCAAATTCTTTAGCTTCTCTATTTTTCATTTCAGAGAAAGCCAAAAGTAAAAATTCAATATCTTGATCTCTTTTTTTATTTTCATTTTGATACATTTCTAAATTAATTAAAATTTGATTTTCTAATTTTTTATTTCTATTACTTAAACTATCAATTAATTCTTTAAATTTTTCATTTTCTTCTTGTAAAGCTTCATTTTCTAATTTAGCTTTTTGTAATTCTTTTTTTAAAGTAACTTTTAATTCATTATTCATTGAATGATTTTGTAATCTTAATTTTTCATTTTCTAATTTTAAGGAATTAAAAACATCTTCTGTATTTGCAATGGCTTCGTCTTTTAATTTTATTTCATCTTCTAATTTTTTCATTTGTTTTAATAAATTTTCTTTTTCTATTCTTTGTTGTTCTTTTAATTGTTCTAAATTTTTTTTATTTTCTTTCTTTAATTCTTCTTTTTCTTTCTCTAATTTATTATTTAAATTTATTAAATTTTGTCTTTCTAATTCTGAATTTTTTTTATATTCTTCATATTCTAATTTTAATTTATCTGATTCTAATTTTATATTATTGATTTCTTCATTTAATTTATTCTTCTCTTTTTTAAATAATTCTTCTTTTTCTTCTTTTTCTTTTTTTATATTTTCTATTTCTTCATTTAAATTTTTTATATTTTCATTTAAATTCTTTATTTTATTTTCATAATTTTTCTTTTGATCTTCTAATATATTATTTAATTCTTCTTTTTCTTTTTCAAATTGCTTTTTTAATTTTTCTTTTTGTTGTTTAAATTCATTAGTTAAATTATTTTCTAATTCTTCTTTTTCTTTATTAAATTTATTTGTTAATTTTTGAATATCTTTATTATATTTATTTATCATTTCTTCTTTTTCTTCTTCAAATTCTTTTTTTAATTTTTCTTTTTCTTGTAAATTTTTATTATTTATTTCATTTATTTTTTCATTAAATTCATTTATTAATTTTTCTTTTTCTTCTTTATTTTTTTTTTCAATATTATTTATTTCTTTTTTATGATTTTTTTCCATGTTTTCTTTTTCTTCTTTATTTTTTTTTTGTAAATCATCAATTTCTTTTTTATGATTTTTTTCCATATTCTCTTTTTCTTCTTTATTTTTTTTTTCTAAGTCATCGATTTCTTTCCTAAAATTTTTTTCCATATTTTCTTTTTCTTCTTTATTTTTTTTTTTCTAAATCATCAATTTCTTTTTGATGATTTTGATAAATTTTTTCTTTTTCTTCTTCAAAATTTTTTTTTAAATCATTTTGAATTTTATCAAATTCTTCTTTTAATTTTTGACTTTCATTATTTGCATTTTTTATTTTATTTTCCATTTCTTTTTTATGATTTTCAATTAAATTTTTTTTTTCTTCTTCACTTTTTTTTTCCATTTCTTCCATTAACTTTTTAAGATTATTTATTTGATCTAAATAATCATTTTTTTCTTCATTTAATTTTTTATTCAAATCATTTTTTTCTTTTTCTAATTTTTCCATTAATTCTTTTTTTTCTTTTTCATATTTTAATATTAAATCATTTTTTTCTTTTTCTAATTCACTTTTTTCTTTTTTTAATTTTTCACTTAATTCATTTTTTTCTTTTTCTAATTCATTTCTTTCTTTTTCTAATTTTTCACTTAATTCATTTTTTTCTTTTTCTAATTTTTCAATTAATTCATTTTTTTCTTTTTCTAATTTTTCTAAAAATTCATTTTTTTCTTTTTCAAATTTATTTTCATTTTCTTTTAATTTTTGTTCCATTTCTTTTTTATAAGCATCAAAATTAGAATTTATTTCTTTTAAATTTTTATCTAATTCATTTATTTTATTTTCTTTTTCCGATAAATTCAAATTTAAATTATCTTTTTCATTTTTTAACTCATTAAATTCTTTTTCTAATTTTTCTTTTTCTTCTTTCATTTTTAATAACTCAGAATCTTTTTCATTATTTCCTTTTTCTAAATTTTCTTTTAATTCATTAAATTTTTTATTTAAATCATCAAAATCATTTTTCACTTTTTCATTTTCATTTTTTAATATTTCATTTTGAGCTTTTAAGTCTTCTACTTCTTTATTAGAATTTTCTAAATTCATTTTTAATTTTTTATCAGTTTTATCTTTTTCTTTTTTTAAAGTTTCTTTATCAACTTGTAACAAATTAATTTTCATATTTAAATTGTCTTTTTCTTCATCAAATTTCCTTTTTTCACCTTTTAATTGATTAATTAAAAAATTTAATTGACTTTCTTTTTTAGTTTTATCCATTAATTCTTGATTAATTCTATTAATTTCATCTTCTAATTCTTTAATTTTATCTTGTAAATCATTTTTTTCATCTTCAAATCCTTCTAATAAACCAGTTAATCTAATTTTTTCATTTTTTAAATTTCTTATTTCATTATATTGGTTTAAATTATTACTTGGTAAAACATTTTTATTAGTACTTTGACTTTGAATAATATTTTGTAATTCATCAATTGTTTTTACCATTTCTTCTTGTTCTCTTGTTTTTTTCTTTAATTGAGTATTTTGATCTTTTAATAATGTTAATTTCTCTTTTGCATTTTTCTTATAATTCTCATAATTTATTTTCACATTATCTGATTCTACTGTTAATAAATCTAATTTCTCTTGAAGTTCTTTTAAATCGTTATTTAAATTCTTTATTTGATATTGTTGACGTATTATTGTCTCTTTATCTTTCATTATTGACTCGTAGTCACTCTCAGCGTTTATTACTTCTTCTTCTATCTTTTCTTCTTCTTTTTTTTCTTCTTCTGTCATTTTTTTTATATTAATTATTTTTGGCTACATTGTTTGAGGAAATAAAATTTTAATTTATTTTTTTTTATAAATTTTTAAAAGTATTAATATTTATATAAATATTAAATATTAAAATATATTCAAATTGTTTTCATTAATTAAAATAATATTAGAAGATTATATAATTATATATAATAATTAAAAAAAACTTAACTTATATATTATCTATATTTTTTTCGTATTTTTTAATTTGTTCTTTTAATTTCTTTTCATTTTCTTCAGATTCTTTTATTTTTTTCTGTTGAACTTTTAAACTAACATTTTTTTTAAGTTCTTTTTTTTTTTGATTTTCTTTGAGAATTTCATTTTTTTTTAAAATATTAACATGATTAATTAATTCTTTATCATTCATAAATAAATCTTTATATTTCATAGCTCTTCTATCATTAATAAATGTTTCAATTTTATTTTTATTAAAAGGAAATTCAAATCTAAAAAATTTAATAAAAGATTCAATAGTTTCTGAATTAGTATTTTCAATATCTTCAGGTAATAATTTTCTACTTCTATTAGCAAATTTAGAAAAAATAGAAAGATAAATTATTGACATTAAAAAATCATTATATGTTAAATAAGATTCTTCTTCTTTTTTTTTTGTTATTTTATTAAAAATATAATTCATTTGATCTGTTGAAATTAATAATTTTAATATTGAATAATTACTTAATAATTCTTTAAATTGATTTAAATGTATTGTTCCTATATTTTGAAAAGTTAATTTGTTTATTCCTATTTTACTATAAATTTCATATATTGTTTTTAAATGTTTATTATATTTATTTATTATTTCTTTTATATCTTCTCTTTCTAATAAATTTAATATTGTTATATTTAAATTTTTTTCAAACTCACAATATTCTTTATTATTTTGTAAATATGATATATTATTTTTTAATGTGTTTGTTAATTCATTTTTTTCTTTGATTCTTTCTTTTATTTCTTCTTTTAATTTTTCATTTTCTTTTTTTTCTTCTTTATTTTTGTCTTTAATATTTATTAATCCTAAAATTTTTTCTCTTTCATTTTTTTCACTTTCAATTTTATTTTTTAATTTATCTTTTTTCATTTCATTATATTTATCAATTTTACTTTTTAAAAATATTTTTCTTTTGATTCTATCATTTTCTCTTTTATTTTCAATTTCCATTTTATTAATTTTATCTTCTTTTTGTTTTTTTAAAAAAGAATTTAAAATAATATTTCCATCATTATCTTTTCCTTTACAAAATTTATTTAATTCATCATTTAAAACATCACAAACTTCAATTCCAATTTTTTTATATTCATTGTTTAAATTCATATAATAAATTGTCATTTGAGAATTCCAATTATGAATAATTAAAGGATCAATTTCAATATCTTCATAATTATAAAAATCAACATATGATTCAAATATATTTGATTCATATGCTTTAAAAATAATTTCTTTAATTATTTCATAACAAATATATTTACTTTCTCCTAATATATTTAATATATTTTGTGAAAATTTATCATGATATAAAACATCGGTTTTTTTTATTATTTTAAATCCAGGAGGTAAATTAAAATTTAGTTTATTATTTAAATTATATTTTATTAATTTTAATACTGGTTTCATTTTCTTATAAATTTTTGATAAATGAAAATCTGATTCTTTTGAAAAAAATTTTTGTAAAAATTTACCATAACATTCACTTATAGTATAATTAAATCTTATTTTTGTTTCTGTAATATAAGATATTTGAATTAAAAACTCATTAAATTGTTCATATGTTAAATCATTTGTTTTTTCTCCAAAAATTTTTACAAGAGATAAATTAAATTCATGAATATTTAAACTTTTATTATCAAAATTTTTATCTCTTAATAATTTTAATAGAACTGATGTTTTCATTTTTTTATTGATATCATTTGAAAAATCATTAAATAATTTTTTTATTTCTCTTAAATATTTATTTTTATAAGTTTCAATAGCTTTAATTTCTCTTTCTTCTTCATTTTTTAAATAAATAGGAATAGGGAAAAATTCATAATAATCATCAATATTAATTTTTTTTTCTTTAAATATATATTCTTCATCATCTTCTTTATTATTATTATTATCTTTTTTATTAACATTATTTACTTTAATATAATTATCTTTAATAATTGCTTTTTCAGGAAGAATTACAACAATACTTTTTTGTATTTTTTGAAGTAATTTTATTTCTTCTTCATTTTGTTTAATTTCTTCTTTTTCTTCATAAGTTAATAATTCCCAATTTCTTGCTCTAAAATAATCATTTTCTTCTTCAAATTTATTTATATTTTTTGGCTTTATATATATTTTTTTCTTTCTCATATTTAATTTTGCTATGAACATTGCATAATTTAAATTACTATTTAAATCACCTGTTGTTATTAAATTTCTATCATATTTAACTGGGAATTCTTCTATTTTTTGTATTATTTTTTTTTTATTTTCTTCTTCTTCTTCTTTTAAAAAGATTTCTTCTGGAAATTTAGAAGGGACAATTTTTAATGATTTAGCAAAATCAATATATTTTTCATATGGGTCTTTTTTTTTCTTTTTTTGTAATACCATATCATTATTAATTTCATTATTTTTAGGAATAATATTTTTTTGATTTAATAATTTCTGTTCTTTTAATATTTTATTATTTTTTGAAATAGAATAATTTTTAACTTTTAATATCATTGGTGTTTGAGGTTTATTTTCATTGTTTTCATTATATATAATTTCACTTTGATTTTCAATAAGTTCTTCATTAATATCATTGATACCATCTTTTTTATCATTATTTCCAACATTATCTATATTTATTTTATTTTTAATTTGATATTCCTCTATTATTTTTTTAACTGTTTCATTTTCTGTTACACGATTTAAAGATTCAATATCTATTTCTTCATAATTTTCTTTAAAATTATCATCAAGTTCTTTTAAGATAACACCATAATCATCATATAATGATAATATTTTAATTAAAGCATTTGAATTTTTATTTTTTTTAATTCTATAAATTTTAATTGCTTCTTTTAAATCATTTAAAACATTTTGATTAACATCTTTAAATTTTTTATCAATTATTTCATAAGGAGTTTCTAATAATATTTGATCTTCAATTTTATTTAAATTATAAATAAATAATTTAAATGCTTTTTTAATATGATCAATTAATACTTCTTGTAAATCATATATTTGAGTTTCTGTACAATTATTTTCAATAACTTGATTAACAAAAATTATACTTAAAATTAAATTTCCAAATCTACTATAAATAACATTATATAAACTAACATTTAGAATAAATTGAATAATATTTTTTAATTCATTATATTTTATTTTAGGATGAGCAATAATTCTCATTAAAAAAATAAAATCAGATAAAGAATAATTTTGACTTTTTAATATTAAATCTAAATAAGGATTTAAAAAAATATCAATAGGAATTCTTGGATATTTTCTAAAAAATTTTCCAAAATTTAAAAGTATAAATTCTCTTTTTATTAAATTATCATAATCTTCTAAAAAAAGATTAATAATATCTTTATATAATATAGGAGCATATTTATTTTTAATTTCACTTAATTTTTCAATAATAAAAAAAACTTGAGAAATTGCAACTGAAAAAATAATTTCTTTTTTATTTCTAATACAATTTTTTAAATAATTAAATATTGCAATTGCTTTGTTTTCTTCTATTGGAAAAAAATAATAAAAAGATTCTCCTAAAATTGAAGCAGTAAGACTCATATCTTCATTATCATTTAAACATATATCTAAAATAAATTTTTGAAATTCTTTTGAAAAAATAAAATTAGTTTTATTTAAAATTGAAATAATAGAAGAGATAAATTCATAAATTTTTTTTCTTTGTTTATCTAAAATTCTTTTTTTTAACTCAACGAAAAAATCATTTAAATCATTTTTAATAAATTCATATAACATTTTTAATATATTTAATTTTTTATCTTGATTTTTAATAATAGAAAAAATAAAAGAATCAATTCCTTCCATTTTCAACCATTCCCAATGATTCCCAATTTGAGTTTTAAGTTTATTTAATATATTAATACATTTCATTATTATTTCTGTTTCTTTACAACATAATCCAATTCCTATTATTTGATAACTTAATAAATTTTCATTTCGGTTTTTTCTTATTATTTTTATTAAGGAATTAATATTTATATCTAAATCATTTAACCAATTTTTTATTCTATCAAAAGAATTATTTATTCCTTTATTACATAATATTGCTAAATATTGTCTATTATTTGATAGTAATTTTTCTGATTGTTTTGAATTTACTTTTAAATTTTTACAAAGAGATATTAAAAATAATTCATATGCTGAATTACATAATTCATAATCTTTATTTATATTTAATGTATTTATATTTAAAGGTTCATCATTATTTCTTTCAATATTTTCATTATCTAAATTATTATTGTCTATAATCTCATTATTTAAATTATTTATATTTTTATTTATTAAATTAGTATAAAGTTCATTTATTTTGTATAATATTTCTAATAGAAAATCTTTATTTCCATTTGCTATTTTATCTAAATCATCTTCATTATATTTTAAACCAAAATTAGATAAAATATCAAATATAATTTTCCAATTTGAATATCTTGCATTTACAGAAATCTGATTTTCACTTAATGGATTAATTTCTTTTATATTTTCTAAAAAATATAATTGAAGATTATAATATTCATTATAAGCTTTTTGAAGAAAAAATAATATTCTATCAAAATAAATTCCTGAATTTAATAATTCGAGTTTATCATTACTTATAAAATTCTTTCTTTCACTATCATCTATAATATTCAATTGTAAAAGCCAATTAAATAAATAAGAATCAACTTCCATATAAATTGTAAAAAACTTAAAAAAAAAATATTAAAAAAAAAATAAAAAAACACATCTTTAAATTTACATAATGAAAGAGACTTTTATAAAAAATCAAATAAATAATTTATAAAAAATAATCTTCTTCAACTTCAAATTTCTTATTTTTATTTTTTTATCTTTGTAATTTCATAGGAAAGTATTGTTGAGTAATATTTTGCATTATTTTTATA
>JAEEGL014900975.1_pt1 | contig 14514 bp, 13 predicted proteins | sample 9134231 | NCBI WGS metagenome assembly JAEEGL01 (sample SAMN16246548, study PRJNA631951) | gut metagenome | biome: gut microbiome; feature: rumen; material: fiber-attached | host: Bos | place: Iran: Karaj | collected 2018-10
GCCCTGACCGCCGCCGAACTGGCTCATATCGAAGCCACCCTGGCCGCCGCCGAACTGGCTCATATCGAAACCGCCCTGACCGCCGCCGAACTGGCTCATGTCAAAACCGCCCTGACCGCCGCCGAACTGGCTCATATCAAAGCCGCCCTGACCGCCGCCGAACTGGCTCATATCAAAGCCGCCTGCACCGCCCTGACTCATGTCAAAGCCGCCGCCTGCATTGCCGCCCTGAGACTGCTGACCCATCTGGTCATCGCTTGCGTTTGTGGTAACAGTTACACTTTTTACGTTTGCTGAACCGTTTGATCTGTAGCCCTCAATGTTAAGGGATACTTCATAGAGAGTACCCGACATATCGAGCCCCTTCTGGCTCCATGCATCAAAATGCTTGGATACGTCGATAGTGCCCTTCATGTAGTTGGTCTGATTATTGGCTGATCCACTTGTGGTTCTTATGCTCCAGTACTGAGGAAATGTTGCTGTTCCGTCAAGAGAGGGCTGATTGTAGCGCATTGTCTTGGCAATTTCATAGGTATTTCCGTTGAGAGTTACATTGCCCTTTCTTTCACCATCGTTTCCGGGTGGTCTCCAGTCGCCCCAGCCTTCAACGATGTAGTACTCCATGAGAGGGTTGCGAGTCCATCCATATACGCACATATATGAATTTCCGCGGGGAGTGTACTCAACATCATAGGTGAGGACGATGTTTCCGAATGCCTTGTAGTTTTTCTTCTGACTGTCAAAGTTTTTTCCCATACGAGCAAGGAAGTTCTCAATATTGCTCCATGAGCAGGTGAAAGAGCCTGCACTTGGGTTCATTGAAGCCTGTCCCTGACCGTTCTGGTTCCACATTTCGTAGTCGAATCCACCGATATTGCCTCTTGTCTGCTGATCGGCTGCCGATGCGACGAACGGAATGCTCGATGCGATCATCATAGCAGAAACGGTGCCGCTGATGATCTTTTTGATTTTGGACATTTTCACTAAAATCACTCCTTTAATTTTGTCTGCAATTACTTCATGCAGCAATAATTAAAATGTAATTTAAGCAGTCCCCCATAAATGTTGAATATATATATCTATGCTATTATTATAACATTTTTGGCAGGCTTAGCAAGTACATTCTTGCTATAAAATTATACTCAAGCGGCGATTATTGCTTTTTATTACAGAATGTAATAGTGTTTTGTGCAGAAATATTACATATGATACAAAAACGACAAGGCAATGGGCATGAAAAAACAAGCGAAGCATGAACTCCGCTTGTTATATCATTTATGATTTAGTACCTTCAATTACACCGTTCTCCGTAAATTGCAGTATCCTGTCACAGATATCAAGAGCGGCAGGGCGGTGAGTGACTATAACTACAGTTTTATCTGTCATATTATGCAGATTTTCGAGCACCCTGCGCTCGGTCGCTTCGTCGAGGGCGCTTGTTGCCTCGTCAAGCAGGAGTATGGGACACTCAGAGTAGACCGCTCTTGCAATGGCGATACGCTGCATCTGACCCTCAGAGAGACCCGTTCCCCGTTCACCCAGGAGGGTGTCCATGCCGTCGTCCAGCTCATTTACGAATTCCTCTGCGCAGGCTATTTTAAGCGCATTTCCTATACGCTCAACGTCATGGAGACCGCTTTTGTCCGCAAAGCATACAACCTCGCGGATAGTTCCGCTCATGAGCTGGTTGCCCTGAGGTACATATGCAAAAAGCCGGTGGAATTTTGCTGACAACTCTCCGGTATCACCGCTTTTGTTTCTTATGAATCGGTGGCCGCCGTCAAGCTTGTATATGCACATCAGCAGCTTGAGAACTGTGGATTTTCCGCAGCCGCTGTGACCTGTGAACGCAACGTACTGCCCTTTTTTTATCTCAATGCTGATATTTTTCAGTACAACGGGCATCGAGTCCTTGTTCAGCCGGCGGACGCTGTCGCCTGACGGATAGTAGGAGAACTCGGCGTTTTCAAGACCCATAGCCGCGAAATCGTTTCGGTAGTAGTCAAGGGTCTCCTTTATGTCCATTGGGGTGATGTCGGAATCGTTCTCAAATTCCTCTATCTCCATGAGACGCTCTGCACTTGCCGTCATAGCGTAGAACTTTGGCAGATATCCTGTGATATTGGCAAAAGGTGACTGTATCTGGGATATGAGCTGAGTTATGGCAGTGAGAGTTCCGTAGCTGATAGTTCCCGTGAGTATGCCATAGCCGCAGTAGATCACTCCGCCTACATACATGCCGTGCATGCCTGTCTGAAAGCCGATATTGCAGATGTTCGAGAAGCGGTTTCGCTTCATTCGCGAGCTCTTGTGCTCGGTCATCTTGTCCAGGGCTTCCTTTTCGGTCTGTTCCTCAGCAGCAAAGGATCGTATCATCATCATGCTGCCGAGACGCTCCTGCAGGAACACGCGGAGCTTGCCGTCACGCTCCTGTATATTCTTATGGAGCCTTTTCAGCACCTTCCTGAAGCCGTATGTAGCGAAGAACAGGACTGTTCCCACAGGCAGCAGCACCAGTGCGAAGCGGTAGTCAAGGAATATCATCATCGCCATTGCGCTGACCATTTTCACTATCATTCCCGCAAGTCCAGGGAGTATCTCAACGCTGTTCTGCGCCACTACAACGGTATCATTTGTAAGGCGGTTCAGCCATTCACCCGAATGCACCGCACTGACGGTGCCGAAGTCCTTGGTCAGTATATTTCCGAGGAGACGCTGCTTGAAGAGATTTTCGAGTGAAGAGCGCGAAAGCTCCTCCAGCCATCGTACAGTCGCCCTCATTGCAACCTGAGCGAGGACGAGGAGTATTATCATAATTACGTAAAACAGGAACCCGTTCCTGTTGCCGTCAACGGCGCTGTCAACGATATTGCGCAGCAGAAGCGCGTACAGAACTCCGCTGGCGCCTTGGAGTGCCTCTACTATCATAAGCCACAGAATATTCCATTTTTTCTTTCCCGTGACATTATAAAGCCATTTTACCGCATTTCCCTTCATCGCTTCATCAGCCTTTTCAGTTTGAATCTTATGCGCATGAGAAATACGCGGACAGGAGCAAAGTCTACCCATATATGGCTGTAAATGCGGTAGCCCAGCTCGCTGACGGAATGCTTTTTACCTTTGTGTACGTAGCTTGTCATTACTCCTATGATATCGCCGTCGGTTATTCCGTACTCCTTGTTGACACAGTTGTCACCAAGTATCACATAGTCATTTTCCCGCACCTTGATGACTCTGTGGAGCACATAGCTGCTGGGCGGCCTGCGGTAGAGGACCACGTCGTACTTCTTGCAGCGGTCCTGTCCTTTTTTTCGGACCGTGAACAGGTCACGCCCCTGTCTTAAAAGAGGGAGCATGCTGACGCCCACGTTGCTGTAGGTCATTTCGCCGTTTTTTTCGAGGTATTCCTCATAGGTAGTATTAGTCATCTATTGCTCCGATTTTTTTCAGCTGTTCGATGACCTTGTTGACATCGCGTTCCATAGCCTCTTTAGGACCGTCGTATTTCTTCTGCATCTCGGCTACTATCTCGTCAACTGTGGTTTCCTTTTCGAGGCAGCTTATTATGAAGCCTGCTGTCTCGTTGCTGCGTACAAGTCCAGAGAACTTGCTTGCTCCAGTAGAAACAAGGAGCTTCTGATCGCCGTCGTCGTGTGTGATGAATGCGCTGTTAAGTTTCATGATTTTCAACCTTTCATTCCGTTATATGCGACCTCTGCCGCTTCTGTATCCATATTGCATGCAAGCCTGTAGAACTCCACATTTTTCGACATTTCGTCGATGAGCCTGAGAGTTTTTGCCATCTGCAGGGGGCTCTGCGGCCGGTAGACCTGCTGCAGGAGCATAGCATAGGCATCGGCTTTGTCGATGCGGACGATATTGTTTTTTTCGCCGCGGGTAAGAATGCATACCGCTTTAAGCTTTACGGACATATTGCTGCCGAGGCGGTGCTTGCCGTTGTATGGGGTACCGTAGGCGATCACTTCATTTTCGGCGACTCTGAGCAGAGGCTTGTCGTCGTTGACCATGACGGCTTTGTTGCCGAGATATTCACGCCAGAGCCTTGTATGGGTGGATTTGCCGGTACCGCTTTTGGCAGTGAACAGGAAGCCCTGTCCGTCAACTGCGATAACCGAGCCGTGAAACAGTATAGTATCAAAATCGGGCATTTTCTCGGCTATTTTGCGGTATACAGCAAGCTCCTCACGGTAATCGGGAGAAGAATCGAGGGGAGGTCTGCCTTCCCGCTCGGCGCATATTAGCTCGCGCTGAGCTTCAAAATCTATGTCAGCCTGTGAGGTGCTTACAGAAAAATCGGCAGCTTCGTCTGTTTCATAGCCCTTGCAGTAGTTGTGTACTTTCTCGTACAGGGAAGAAACTTCTATGACCTTTTCTGCCATTTTATATTTTTTCGTTATCATCGTAGTTCCTGAATTTACTCCTTTTGATATGGTAGGCTCGCAGCTGGAGCGGCGGGGCTCAACAGTTTTATTATACCTTGTTTTGCGTATAAAGTCAACAATGCGTTAAATGTGACGAAAAAAATTTACAAAGGCATTATTGAGAAAAATAACAAGGGTACGCACTGAAGTGCATACCCTTGCAGAGGACAGATCATTGTTTCTCGTTCCGAATACTGTCCTTTTTAGCATAATAAAGCTTTTTTTCGGCATAAAGCATGGTATCGGCTTTATGATACAGCTCGTCTATTGAGCTGCTGCCGTCCTGTACAGCATATCCTACAGAGCATGAGTATTCGGTCTCTGAGATATTCTTCTTCATTCGCTCCACCAGAGCTTTCACACCTTCCTCATTGGAGCCGATACACAGTATTGCGAACTCATCGCCGCCGATACGGTACACGCGCTGCTCCTTATCAGCCGCTTCTGAAAAGCAGTCCGCAAGTGCCTTCAGAGCCGTATCGCCCGCAATATGACCGTTTGAGTCGTTTATATCCTTCAAGCCGTCCATATCCATGGCGACTATAGCCGTTATGTTCTCAATGTACTTTTCCGAATCGGTATAATAGCTTTTTCGGTTGAGAAGCTTTGTCAGCGAGTCGCGTTTGGTGAACTGCTGCAATAAAAAAATGTAGTATGCAAGTATATCTATTGCGATAGTTATAATGAACCAGTGATGAGCCGTTTCTGCCATAAAGAGCGGCATGATCAGGCATAATACAGAGGTCAGGGACATGAATATCATCAGGTTGAAGTCTTCTTTTTCAGCCTTATTGTTGCTGAACAGATTGACAATAAGGTAGAAAAGATAAAGACCGTCAATAAAATATGTGAGATATCCCAGTGTACCACGGCTAAAATGGTTATCTTGCGAAATACTGAATACTATTCCCGTCGGTATGGATATGAAGCACAGAGCTGCATTCAGCGCCGCAGGAATCAGCAGGTATTTCTTATGCTGCGGATACATTATCATTATGGCGCTTACGAGTATGAACGTGACAAGACTGTAGTTTACAGCGCATAGTATTGGTCTTAGGACGGAGTATGTATTCTGTTCTCCGAGATAGGTCTCTGTATAGCAGATGACAGAATACAAAAACAGCATTGCAGTGGTAAATGATATCTTGTAAATTATCCTGCGCTCAAGCTGTATGTCGGACTGCAGAACAAGTCCTATTGCCGTAAGAATTATCAGAAGTCCCCAGTGTTCCGACAGATATCCGGATAATGTCATAAAACGATTCCCCCCGTTTCGTTCTGTGATGTTATAAAGAATTCTGCAAATTACAACTTTGTTTATTTAATTATATCACATTTTACGCGGGCTTTCAAGTACTATTATCTGAACGTTTTATGATGGAAATATATCCTGACTTGTAGTCAGACTATGGGTATCATAGGCAGCTCTATGGGCGCGTCATCGCTGTTTTCGGTAGTATTTTCGGTGTTTTGTGTATTCGTTTCCACAGGAGTTTCTTCTGTCTCGGGCGGTATGATACCGTTTTCTATGAGAACTGCTTCTTCGGGAGTAGTCGATACAGCCGCTGTGGTAGTGGCGGTAGTTTCGGCTGACTTGGTCGCAGCCGCAGTTGTTGTCGTTTTCGTGGTTACGGCTGTAGTCACAGCATCTGTAGTTGTTGCAGCGACAGCTGGTGCAGTTGTCGTGCTGCTGCCGGAGGTTTTTTTTCCGTTTCCGCTCTTGCAGCCCGTAAGCATAAGAGCTGCGATCAGAACAAATGGTAGTGCTCTTTTCATATTTTTCTCCTGATTTTTATTTGAACAATGGCAGCCCGTTAAGGGCTGCCATTTATGCTGTTACTGAGGTATGAGCTCGGGGTCGCTTTCTGTTATAACGTCCTCGTTCTCAAAGATTATGATCTCCATTTCGGGAGAAGTATACATTTCTTTCATGTTATTTTTCCTTTCTGAACAGATTATTTGCCTAAAAATGCTTCCGCAGCCTTAGCGTAGATGTATGCAGCCTTTGCCATATCCTTAAGGGCAGGGCTTGCGTCATCGTTGTTGAGTACGCGGTAAGCGTAAGCAAGGGGAGTGAATTTGTACTTCTGACCGTCTACGGTTAAGCTGTGCTCTTTTCCGAGATCATTTGCAGCGATATCCCTGATCTCGTAGTAGCTGCCGTACTTTCCACTTGTAGGCTCGATAACGTCGCCTTTGTCAAGCTTTACATTACTGCCCTCGGCGTAAAGTCTTACGGCTGTCTTTGAATTGAGCACGAGAGAGAGCTTGATCTTGCTGCCGAATTCGGGTGCATAGTCCTTGACGCTGTCCTTTGTTACATTTTCAATGCCTTCGATGGTATTCTTGCTGCCGTTGAAGATATTATCGGCTGCCTTGCAGAAGTTATCGAGAGAATTTGTGAGAGCAGCAAGCTTTCTGTCTTTCTTGTAGCCGTCTGTCTTTCTGAGCTCTGTTATGTAGCTGTTCAGTGAGAAATCAGCCTGTGAGTGATCGAGGAGCTCGTTGTCCTTGTTGCATACGATGAGGCGCTTACCGTTCTTATCGTATGCCTTGAGAGTGATATTTGCGTCAGCCTGTGTTGCATTGATAGGATATGATACCTGATAAGCCTCGTCAACGATCTTGCAGCCTGAGAGGTCAGTTATCTCAATATCGCCGTTTGGACCGCTGAGGACTACCTTTGCCAGCTTCTCACCGGGCTTGATGTAAAAGTTTACGCCCAGATTGCCGCCGAGTGTAAGGCTCTTTGTCATAGCATATACCATTTCGGGCTTGAGAGCGGTGCAGCCTGCAAGCATGCCGCCCTTTGTGGAGATATTGGCTAAACTGAAGTGCGAAAGATCGAGACCGGTAAGCTCTGAACAGCCGTCAAACATACGGTTCATATCACGGACATTCTCGGTATTGAAATTGCTTACATCAAGCTTTTTGCAGTCCTTGAACATTTCAGACATACTTGTAACGCTTGAAGTGTTGAGCTTGCTTATGTTTAGCTTTGTGAGAGCCGAACAGCCATAGAACATGGCTGACATATCAGTAACTTCAGAGGTATCGGCGTTTGTAAGGTAGATCTCTTCATCCGCGCTGCATGAACGGAAAAGGTAAGCGCTGTTTACTGGGATCTTTGTCTTCTCTGCGCAGACTACCTTTTTAACTTTTGACTTGTTTACAAAGTTGCGGACCTCGTCTCTTGTGGGAGAGCCGCTGATGGTAAGAAGGCCTGTTCCCTCGTCAAAGCTTAAATTGGCGTTTTGCTGTTCTTCTGCGCTTGCAGTCAGTATGTCATCAAGAATTGTGCCGTTTCCGACAGGAGCATAGACGCCGCTGCCTATCAGTGCAGCTGCCATTACAGCTGCTGCTGTCTTTTTTGTCAGTTTGTTTCTCATCAATTTTTAATGGATAAAACAACACTTACTGCTGTTTTGGGCTGTTTACAGAAACGTGATGCGAACAGATGCAAAACAATAAGAAAGAAAATGGTGGTATATTACACGGCTAATTTAACAAAATGTATTCTATAAACGATTTAATTTTATCACATATCGTGAATCAAGTCAAGGCGAAAATTGCTTTTTAGAAGATGACAATAGGCAAAAACGGGAATTTCACAACTTTTGACTGATCGAATCCCTGTATCATATATTTTACAAGCTCTGAGACGGATATGTTTTTATCTACATATGAATTAATATTCTTGTAAGTTTTTATTTATAATTTGTTAATATGCTAAAATTACGCGGACAGTTTTTATTAGCACTTGACAGATGCAGCGGGAATGTATTATAATAGAATACGTGGGAAATTCTTATTACAAAATGTATATTTTTTAATTATAATACATTTTGTGGTTGAATCCTCTGTGACATTTAAAAGGATTCGTAAAAGCAAATTAATTCGGGTGTTTTCCGTATCTGCAAAGACAGAAAGAGACAGCATTATCACTTGTGAGGCGGACGGCGCTTACTGCGCCGGAAAGGGAAATGATAAGTTCAAGTTGTGGGCGGAGCGGCACATGCCCGAAAAATTATCAGAAAAAAGGCGGAAAATATGCTAACAGAATACCATTGTCATGTTCTTCCGGGACTCGATGACGGCTCTAATAGTCTCGGTACTTCACTTGCCATGCTTGAGATGATGAAAGAGCAGGGTGTAAAAAGAGTTATTTTTACTCCTCACTTTTATTGTCATGAGGAGGAATCAGTGGAAAGCTTCCTTGAGAAGAGACAGGCTGCTTTTGAAATTATAAAAGACAAGTCGCCTATAAAGAATATGCTGCTCGGAGCAGAGGTCGCTGTGGAAAACGGAATATCCGAGGTAAAGGATATAGAAAAGCTTGCTATCGAAGGTACGAATCTTATTCTTATGGCATTCCCTTACCGTAACTATGAGCGCTGGATGGCCGAGGAGGTCTATAATCTTTCAGTAGAGTACAGGCTCGAGGTCATACTTGCACATGTTCACCGCTGTGCTGATTTCTGCAGCGATGAGGAGATAGATAATATTCTTTCCTCAAATGCTATCATGCAGGTGAATAACGATGCGTTCATGAGCTGGAACGAAAAAAAGCTGGCAAAACGTGTCGTTGACGAGTGCAGCAGGGTAGTTTTCGGAAGCGACGCACATAATATCATGGACAGAATGCCTAACTGGGACGTACTCAAAAGAAAGGTAAAGTCCGATCTTGTAGAGGCTTCTGATGATATGCTCGATCATTTTATGATATAAGCGAAGTGCCGGGATATGTCCGACGTACAGAGAGACATAGTTCCTGCATGTAAACTGCAAGGCTCATGGCCCGGTTCAAGTGAGACAAATAAATACGATATGATAAAAGCTCCATGCGTACAGCATGGAGCTTTTTGTGTAAATGTTCATTCTGTTTTTTCAGCATCTTTTACTTCGACCTTTGCGAGCGAAATTGTTGACGGTATAGTATAGATATAGTTATATCGTTTGTTTTTGCTGCATATATAGTCGGGATCCTTTTCAAAGTACTTGATAAGATCTTCTTTTTCGTCTCTGGTGAAAAAGCTGTTGAAAGTATAAAATTTATCCGTGTAATTCTTTATATTGTCAAGTTTGCCGATATTCTGAGGATTTGTAGTGAATACGCTCATATCATTCAAAACCGTCCATGTATCGTCATAAACGTAATGCTTTGCATCCGGGAAGAAATAAGACATTATTCCGATCGACCATTCATGTGAATGCAGGAAGCAGATATTTCCGTCCGGATTGTCATTTTTGATGGCCTCAACCATTTTGGGAGCACCTGTATTTTTGAATGAGGAGCGTATATCTGCATGGATAGAAACAGTATTAATTATCAGTGCGGCAATACAAAACACCGGGACAAATTTCTTTTCTATTCTTGTGAAGAAAAGTGAGAGAATAATGATTATTATGCCTGTGAAAAGATAATAATATCTTGGCGTACTGAACGGATATACCGTTCTTGAAAGTATTTCAAAAACGAGTAGCGGCATTACAAATAAAAGAATAACAAAGAGCATTTTGAAATAAGAGCTCTTTCTTGCTTTATCGAACAGAGGAGACTGCCTGATTATTTCCGGTATACTCTTTGCACCTTTAATTTTAATATTTTTTAAAAGATAATAAATTATCAGTAGCTTAAAGAGCAGCGAAAGAGTGTGTTCGACAAGTATCGGGGCGGATTGGCTGGGATAGATACAGAACAGTATACTTTCAACACAATCCTCTCTTAGAGATGACAGGGTCGAATTTATGCCTTTCCAGTAATGATCAGTAACGTTGTTCACCTGTTTGAATAATACTACGACCCAAGGAAGATAAAGCACGGCGCATATTGATCCGCTGATAAAGAAGCTGAGGAACTTCTTTTTATCCTTCTTTATCAGTGAGAATAAAAGAAGAACGATATATATTCCGAGAGCGCCTACCATGGCTACGTTATGGGTATACATCGAAAGCAGCGAGAAAACAGCGTGACATATGTAATATCTTCGTTTCCCTTCAAAAAATGCGAGATAGGCATATACAGCAGTTCCTGTAAGGAAATAATATGCCCAGTATGTGGGGCGTACCTCATTGAAAAGTACGGAATTGATAGTTGAGCATAAGAAGCCGACCGCTGCAAGGATAGATGCTTTTATTCCGAATGCCTTTCGTATAGGGAAAAATGCCAGAAAAACAAGACCTATGATAACAATGCTGTTGGTGAACCGCATTACTTTAAGTGTATAACCGAAAACTATACATATAAGCTTTAGAATTACTGTATAGAGCGGAGGGCTGTAGTCCTCAGGGAGCAGTCTCCAGACTTCTTTCCATGGGTGTACTGTAAGTGAATACTGGTATGCACTGTCATATGTGATGACCTTGTCGTAGCAGTACGGCAGATTTATCAGTACTCCCACAGCTGAAAAAAGAATGAAAACGATGAAAAAGAAAGATTCGCTCTTAAAAAAACTCTTTTCTTTGGGCATTAAAAATTACCTCCGATTTGTTTTGTCATGATCTGTGAAATATTATTTATTTCTTTCCGGTATTATCGAATTCGACCCTGCTGATTGTAACGGACATGGGGTATTCGTATCTTTTGCGCCTGCCGCATGTGCAATCGGCTGCGTTTCCGAAATACTCTATGAGATCAGTCTCGTCATTGGGGAAAACGGGAGCAAAGGTGTAGAAGCTGTCAGTATACTCCCTTATATCGTCAATGCTGTGTATATTTACAGGATCGGTCGAAAAAACACTCGTATCGTTAAGAACGGTCCATGTTCCGTCATGAATGTAGTGCTTGGCGTCGGGAAAATAGTAGGACATTATACCGAGGGTGAATTCGTTTGAGTGCAGGAAGCAGATATTGCCGTCCGGCTGTTCTTCCTTTACTGCTTCAACAAGATTGAGAGTACGTGTGCTCTTTAGTGATGATATGGTATCCCTGTTTACGACAGCCATATTTACTGTAAGAGCGGCGATACATATGAACGGTACCGCTTTTTTCTCTGTTTTTGAAAAAAATACGGACAATACCAGTATTACAGTGCCTGTAAAAATAAGATAATATCTCATTGCAGCGAACGGATAAAGCACCCTTACCGTTATTTCAAATGCCAAAAGAGGAAATACGAATAAAAGAACAACGAAAACTCCTTTGAAATGAGCCGTTCTTTTCTCACGTCCGAAAAGCGGAGCATTTTTTATATCCGATATTTTTCTGATGCTTTTTATATTCAGGTTTTTTATAATATAAAATACTATAAGGAGCTTGAACAGCAGCGACAGGGAGTTTTCGATGACTGAATTCGCGATCTGCGGAGCGTTGAAGTAAATGATACTGTTTACGCAGTACTCCTTTATCTCGTTCAGGGAGTAGTATCTGCCCTTCCAGTAATGATCCTCAACGTTGCCGAACTGCTTGAATACAACTAAAAGCCATGGGATATAAAGCAAAGCGCATATCATTCCGCTTGCCACAAAGCTTATTGCCCTCTTTTTGTCCTTTTTTACAATGGAAAAAAGCAGAACGAGGGTGTATAGTCCCAGTGCTCCTATCATTCCGACATTATGGGTATACATTGAAAGAAGTGAAAATACCGCATGACATACATAGTATCTTCGTTTTCCCTCAAAAAAGGCAAGATAAGCATAAACGGCAGCTCCTGTCAGCAGAAAGCATGCAAGAAAGGTAGGGCGTACTTCGGTGAAAAGAAAAGAGTTTACAGACGAGCATATGAAGCCTGCTGCGGCAACAAAGCCGGTTTTAGCACCGAAAGCCTTTCTGACGGGAAATAATGCAAGAAAAACAAAGCCTGCTATGACAAGACTGTTCGCATACCGCATGATCTGCAAAGTATGCCCGAATAACACGCATATCAGTTTGAGCAGCAATGCGTACAGCGGGGGGCTGTAGTCCTCCGGCAGCAGCCGCCATATCTCCTTCCACGAATGGAGCGTGAGAAAGTACTGGTAAGAACTGTCGTAGGTTATTGGCTTGTAAAAGCAGTATGTTATGTTTACGGCTATCCCTGCGGCAGATATAAGGACAAACAGCAGGAAACAGAACTTTTCACTGCCGATGAAATTCTTTTTTTCAGGCATTTTTCTTTTTACCGATGTACTTTATCCTTATGCCGATAAGCTTGAACAGCGTTTTGAGATAGCTTATCATAAAGGGGATAAGAGACCTTTTTGACTCGCCGAAAAGACGCTTTTTGAATACTATGGGAACCTCCGCTATCCTGAGCCTGCCGTTATTCAGCTTGAGCTTGAGGAGGACCTCCTCGAGGATATCGTAGTTTTCGGACTCAAGCTTTACCTTTTTCAGCTGAGCTGTGCGGTAAAGTCTGTAATCCGTGGAGATGTCCCTGGCTTTTATGCCGAGAGCTATCCTGAACACGAAGTTGAGACAATGGGACATGATTACAGAGGTCTTGCTGTCGTTGGTCTTTCCGCCCCTGGTGTAGCGTGAGCCGATAACGAGGTCGATATCCGGCTTGAAAGCCTTGTATATAGCGGGAATATACTTGGGATTATGTGAGCCGTCACTGTCAAGTATGAGGAACTTGTCAAATTTTGCGCATTCTATACCCGTGCGGAAAGCCCCGCCGAATTTAGGGTACTTCTGATTTACGTATTTTGCGCCGAATTCGGCGCAGACTTCATCGGTATTGTCAAGCTTCTGCTCGGTGTCGACAACGATTATCTCGTATTCCTCGCCTATGCTGTCCAGCTGTTTTTTTATCTGCGGGAGAAGCACCTTGAGGTTTTCGGCTTCCTTGTATGCGAGAAGTACTGTGCTGATAGCCATACTTATCATTTCCCTTCATTTCATATGTTGAAAATATATGTTATTTAAGAACAAACTGAATTAATTATATCATACATTACAGTAGATGTCAATTTGAAACAAAAAAACAAACCTGCGAATTCATATGAACGGCAGACATTTTTGTCTTACAGTATAATTCCCGCCATCTTATACACGTAATCTTCATATTGTGGGTTGACATATCACAAAAAACATGGTAATAATTAGGTGTGAGATTGTGCTTTTTTATCTTATTTTTAAAGGAGGAAAGAGAATGAAAAAAAGTATTTCAACTATTCTGGCGGCAGTAATGGCATTTTCTGCTTTAGGCGCACTGCCTGTATCTGCTGCCGATGACGGCTACCTGCTTCACAGCACCTTTGAGGAGGGTACTGAAAAATGGAGCGGCAGAGGCTCTGCTTCTGTAAAGGTAGTCACAGGTACTTCACGCTCGGGAGAATGCTCGCTTCTTGCAAGCGGCAGAGCAAGTGCCTGGAACGGTGCTACCGTGGGATTGGGTTCTGACTTTAAGGCAGGCCGGGACTACGCTTTCAGCGCTTATGTAATGAACGAGGAGGAGGCATCCGAGACCTTCTACCTGACGCTTCAGTACAGCGACGGAAGCAAGACAAATTATCCCAAGATAGCTGAGGTGACTGCTGAGAAGGGAAAGTGGGCACACCTCGAAAACAACAGCTTTACAATACCTGACGGAGCTTCCGATATACAGCTGTATATTGAGTCGGAGGCGAGCAAATGCGACTTCTATGTTGATGAAGTTGTGGGCGCACCGAGCGGTACGGAGATCGGACAGCCATCAGCGCCTGTTGCGATGCACAAGGGGGATATCAATTACGACGGACAGATAGATTGTTTTGATATCGTGCTCGCAAGAAAGGGACTTATCAGCGGCATAGAGGACAAGAAGATGCTGAAAGCTGCCGATGCTGACAGCAACGGAGTTTACGAGCTCAATGACTTTGTACTCATATCACAGTTCGTAAAAGGCGATATAGCTGAGTTCCCTGTTGTCGAGCCTGTGGTTGTTCCGGGCCAGCAGAAGTACACAATGGAGGAACTCACAAAGATAGTGCAGGATTCTCTGGTAAACAACGAACCCAATGATTCTCATACGAAGAAGCAGGGCGTACAGTACGGCACTATCAAGAAGGAGACCTATTTCTCCAAGAAGGCAAACAAGAACAAGCCTTACAATATACTTCTTCCCGCAAACTATGACTCAAGCAAGAAGTACCCCGTGCTTTATCTGCTCCA
>JAEEGL010966223.1_pt1 | contig 14513 bp, 11 predicted proteins | sample 9134231 | NCBI WGS metagenome assembly JAEEGL01 (sample SAMN16246548, study PRJNA631951) | gut metagenome | biome: gut microbiome; feature: rumen; material: fiber-attached | host: Bos | place: Iran: Karaj | collected 2018-10
ACGCGTTTACCAACAAGGAGGATACCGTGTTCTATGCCGCCATCCTGAAGGAGCAACTCTCGAGGGCCGTCGACCTGTTGTGCGACGTCGTGTTCTGCAGTGAATACCCTGAGGAAGAGCTGCGCCACGAGGTTGACGTCATCTGCGACGAGATAGAGAGCTATAACGACTCGCCAGCAGAGCTGATCTATGACGAGTTCGAGAATAAGCTGTTTGGCGGACACCCGTTGGGCCACAACATCTTGGGAACGCCAGAGCGCGTCAAGGCATTCACCAGTCAGGATGCCCGCCGCTTCACCCAGCGCTACTATCGCCCTGAGAACGCCATCTTCTTCGTCTATGGCGATGTAGACTTTGAGAAGGTGGTGAAGATGTTAGAAGTAAGAGGGAAGAGGTTAGAGGTGAGAGAATACATGAAGCCTGAAAATCACCACTCACCACTCACCTCTGAAAATCACCACTCACCACTCACCTCTGAAAGCCACCATCAAGCCCACGTCATGCTGGGTAGTCGCACGTTCTGCTACGACGACGAGCGCCGGCTGCCCCTTTATCTGCTGAACAATCTGCTGGGCGGACCAGGCATGAACGCACGACTGAACCTGCAGCTGCGCGAGAAGAACGGACTGGTATATACCGTCGAGAGCACGATGGCCAGCTATAGCGATACTGGTGCATGGTCGGTCTACTTCGGCTGCGACCATCACGACGTCAAGCGCTGTCTGCAGCTGACACGTCGCGAGCTGGACAAGGTGATGCAACACCCGCTGACGGAACGCCAGCTCGTGGCCGCCAAGCGCCAGCTAAAAGGTCAGATAGCCATTGCCTGCGACAACCGCGAACAATATGCGCTGGATTTTGCCAAGCATTTCCTGCACAACGGCAAGGTACACGACATCGACCTGTTCATGCAGCGCATCGACGCCATCACGGCCTCGCAACTGCAAGATGTCGCCCAACAGGTGTTCGCTCCAGAGCGCCTGCAACTGCTCATCTTATAAAAACCTACAGAATAATTAGGGTTTTTGCAGGAAAAAGTGTAACTTTGCACCCAAAACAACTAAATTGATTAAAAATCTCTGAACATGGAGCTGATCATCTATCGGTCATCATTGTTCTTGGCAGCCATCACCAACCTGTTTATGGCAGGCCTGTTATGGAAGGGTAGCAAGGTCTATAAACGCTTTGCCGTCTACTATCGTGCACGCCTGCTCACCAGCCTGTGGATAGCCGTCTTCGGACTGGGATATATGATTCATGGTATGTTCATGTGGCGCTTCATTTGGCCTACGGCAGCATCGGCACTGACCGTCTCCTACTTCCACTTTGGAGCCATCTGTTTCAGTTGGGGATATACCTCGCTGCTGAATCCTGACTACCTGACGCGACGCATCGTATGGCGCGACGGCCTGATATTCCTCTTTGCGCTCATCGTCTACTGGATGGTGGCAGCCCTGTGGCACGAGGCGCCAGGATTCACCCTGCTGTCATACGTGATATTCTTTGCCTACGCCTCCTGGATAGTCTTCAAATTCTACCAGACATATAACATGGTCAGCTCGCGGGCACTGCGCATGCCGTATGGCGACGTGATGGACTTTGTGCGCTGGATGCAGGTGTGCTGCGACCTGATAGTGCTCTTCGGCATCAGCTGTGTAGCCATCACCAGCATCTTCCCCACTGACTTCTGGCCCTTCACGCTGTTGCTATATGCCGGCGTGGGCATGTTTGCATTTATCGCCTATTCGTTGAACAAATTCGGCACGACCATTAAGACATGACAAGAACGCTACGACGACTGAACCTCATGCTGTTGACCGCACTGATGGCACTGTTGCTGCTGTCGTGTGGCGACCATCGGCAGAAGCCCGACAGTAGTGTCAAGGCCGACAGCCTCATCAGTGCAGCCCATAAGGGCCACGACTACGACAGGCTGTTAGCGTTGGCCGACCGCCTGCAGAAGTCAGGACACATCACCGATATCCAGGCCGACTACTGGCGTGGCTACGTCTATTCGCGCCAACGCCTGATGCGACTGTCGGAGAAGTACTGGAAACAGGCCGTCAGCGCCGAGGTTCACAACCATGAAGGACTGGTATACTACGCCAAGTCGGCCAACCGACTGGCCGGTGCCCTGCTGTTGAAAGGAGAGTACGAGGCTACGATGAAGGTGGCTGTCCCTGCCCTCGACAAGATGGCTAAGGCCGACTACCAGCAAAACAGCGACTATGCCTATCTGCAGGCTGCCGTGGGCTGCTGTCAGATGAAGCTGGGTAGTCCTGCGGAAGCCGAAGAGAACTTCAACAAGGCCTACGCCCTGTTCTATAACATCACCGAGGAGACCCCCACACGGAGCAACTTCACCACGGCTATCGCAGGCGTTATCACCATCACGGAAAACTACCTGCAGCTGAACCGCTTTGAGGATGCCCACAAGTGGACGATGAAGTTTCAGGAGCTGCTCGACTACTATCGCCAGCTACCCAATTCTGATCCTGTCTTCCTCGACAAACAGCAGGCCCGCCTGAATCTCTATCAGGCCAGTGCTCTGGAGGGACTGGGCAATCACAGCGAGGCCGAACATCTATATAGCGAGGCGATGATGTCGCACTACGCCCAGACCAATGAAGGAAAGCTGGAGGCTATCAACTACCTGATGGCTGCTGAACGCTGGAACGAGGCCGCACGCAACTTTGAGGTGCTGGACCAGCAGATGAAGCAGTATGGCGTCTCGGCATCGATGGACATCATCCAACACTATCTGTTGCCGAAATATCGTGCCAATATGGGTGCCCGGCGTATGGAGGCTGCGATGGCTGTCAGCCGGCAGATCTGTGACGAGCTGGACTCGGCCATCATCCTCATGCAACGTGATGCCGCCATGGAGCTGACCACCATCTATAACACCCAACAGAAGGAGCGGGAAATCGTGGAGCAGAAGGCCGACATGGTGCGCCAGCGCTATATGGCCACCATTCTCACCCTGGTGCTGGTCATCTTCTGCTTTGTCCTCATCATCTATTTCCGTCATCAGGCTGCCATGCGCCTGGAGGCGGCCTACTCGAAGCTCGAGGTAGCCAACGAGCGCACTCAGGAGTCGTCGCGCATGAAGTCGTCGTTCATCAAGCAAATTTCCCACGAGATACGTACACCGCTGAACATCCTCTCTGGCTTCACCCAGATTCTGACGTCGCCGGACATGGAGCTGGATGCAGACACCCGACAGGACCTCAATCGGAAGATTATCGAGAACACCAACCGCATCACTGAGCTGGTCAACAAGATGCTCGAGCTGAGTGATGTCAGCAGCAAGACGGTCATAGAGCGTAACGACACCATCAAGGCCGTAGAGATAGCCAGCGAGGCCATCAACGTGATTTGTGCCAGCGAGAAGGCCACGCTGCCTGTCGACCTGCAACTGTCAGCAGAGGCAGACCAGCTGACGCTGCATACCAACGAGCAGGCAGCCACACGAGCCCTCGTGCTGCTGCTTGACAATGCCGAGCGGTTTACCCATGAGGGCACCATCACCCTGCGCATAGACCAGCAAGACGACATGGCACGTTACATCGTCGAAGACACGGGTATCGGCATTCCTGCCAGCGAGGCGGAGCATATCTTTGAGGAATTTGTACAACTCAACGAATATGAGGTGGGCACAGGCATAGGACTGACCGTAGCACGCAGCATCTGCCGCCGACTGGGTGGTAACGTGGTGCTCGACACCAGCTACAGCCCTGGTGCCCGCTTCGTGATGACACTACCCATAGGTTAAAAAAAGGACTACTCGTCAGAAGCGCACACCCAGAGAGGCATTGACATACCAGTCGCTGAGCGAGCCCTTCACATTGCCGTCTTTATAGCGGAATCGGCTATACTGACCATAGGCATTGACAAAGAAACGGCTCCACTGGTAGGTCACCGACAAACGCGCATCGATATTCAGCGTCAGAGGGTTATTGCTGTCTGTTACAGACAACGGCTCGGCTTTCAGACGCCACTCACTCTCTGGCAACTCATCCTCGTCATGGGTTATATCGTCAAGGGCCAAATCCCTGTAGTTGGAGTCATAACGCCACGTCTTATGGCGATCATAAACGGTCACCATGGGCATAGCCATTGCGCTGATAAGCAGGCCTTTACAAGGCACCAGGTTATAGGCGTAGCCGGCACCAATGCTGAACTGCCACTGCTTGATGCGTCCGATATTGTCCATCATCAGTATGAAGTCGGCATTCTCGTCTTCAGCAAAGTTGACATGCGAGTAATAGAACAGTGCACCAGCCATCAGTGAACCTGCTGAACGCTTCTGAATGACCGACTGGTCGTAGGCTGCGGCATAGGAGAAACGCTTGCCGTTGAACATGTAGTAGGCGTCTATCAGCATCGTACGCGTTCTGATGGGGCGCGACAGATGCATCTTGCTGCTTTTCGACTCATAGACGGCTGGTGACGAAGGGTCGTCGTCAGGAATGAACATGCCGGAATAGTGAATCTCTGGCTCGTTGTTCCTGAACGTGTGTATGCGCAGGTTGACACCATAGGAGCCACCAGTGGCACCAAAGGTCAGTATGCTGCCCTCGTCGCCAGCGATATTCCACGAATAGCCCAGGCCATAGCCGCGATAGCCTGCCCATATGCCTGCATATGTTGCCGGGGCGGTCTTGATGGTCGGCTCCCAATGCATATTGCCTGCCACACCCGTAAACATCGAACTGCCGTCGATGGTCGACTTCAGACGCAACACAGACTGGTTGACATTACCCTTCAGAATCAGCTGCCACGGGCGTTTTGGCGCCTCGATATAGTTGCGGTCGACGCCCTTGACAGCCAGCGTGTCGAGCAGCGAGCCCAACTTGCTGAAGAAACCCATCACGCCCCGTGGACGCTCTGTGGTCTGAGCCACCAATGGCATCTGGACAACTCCTGTTAAGATGATGATGAGTGCGAATAACCTTCTCATTGGGATCTCTATTTTTTGCCGAATCAGCGCTGTTTCTCAAGAAATTTCTGCAAAGATAATTAAAAAAATAGGATTTCCGATACGTCATAAGCATATTTTCTTTACTTTTGCACGATAAAACAGCAACACAGCAGCCGTGAACATCAAAAAGAAGATAACAGAACAACCTTCGCACTTTGACCATCTGGAGAAGATGTCGGTAGGTGAACTACTGCAGCATATCAACGAAGAAGACCATCACGTGGCCGAGGCTGTCAGCGAGGCAATAGCCCAGATAATGCCCTTTGTCGAAGCGGTGGAAGCACGCATGCGACAGGGTGGCCGCCTGTTTTATGTCGGTGCGGGTACCAGCGGCCGACTGGGTGTGCTCGACGCCAGCGAGCTGCCCCCAACCTTTGGCGTATCGGAAACACGGGTGATAGGCATCATTGCCGGTGGTGACAGGGCACTGCGTCACGCTGTAGAACGTGCTGAAGACAGAGTTGAACAGGGATGGAAAGACCTGGAGAAGTATCACCCGACGGCCAACGACACGGTCCTGGGCATTGCCGCATCGGGTACGACGCCCTACGTGATAGGTGCCATTCGTCAGGCACGCGACCATGGACTGCTGACAGCCTGCCTCACCAGCAATCCCTATACCCCGCTGGCCAGCGAAGCCGAGTATCCCATCGAGACCATCGTGGGCCCTGAGTTCGTCACAGGCTCCAGCCGTATGAAGAGCGGCACAGCCCACAAGATGGTGCTCAACATGATCTCCACATCGCTGATGATTCGCCTGGGGCGAGTTCGAGGCAACCGCATGGTAAACATGCAACTAACCAACGACAAACTGGTAGATCGCGGCACGCGCATGCTGCAAGACCTGTTAGGCCTGGAATATGAAGAAGCCCAACAGCGCCTGCTGGATGCGGGCAGCGTCACCCGCGCCTACAAGCATTCGAAGAAATAGGTCCGTCTTATGCCCCCAAGAGAACGACTGTGGAACACGAACTACTGCAAGGTGATGGTGGCCAACTTCGCCCTGTTCTTTGCTTTCTATGTGCTCACACCGCTGTTGCCGCTATACCTCAGCGAGTCGTTTGGCGCCACAAAGGACATGATAGGCCTCGTGCTGTCGGGATATACCATAACGGCCCTGCTGTTTCGTCCGTTCAGCGGCTATGTCGTCGACACGTTCCCACGCAAAAAAGTGCTGATGGTATGTTTTGGCGCCTTCTCCGTATTCTTTGCAGGCTATCTGGCGGCATCGACGCTCTTGCTGTTTACCATCGTCAGAACGTTGCATGGTGGACCCTTTGGCGCCCTGACGGTAGCCAACTCGACAGTAGCCATCGACGTGCTACCATCCTCGCGTCGCACTGAGGGCATCGGCTATTACGGACTGAGCAATAACCTGGCTATGGCCATAGCCCCAACCATCGGCATCTTTATCTATCGGCTGACCATGAGCTTCGAACTGCTCTTCTGGATAGCGCTGGTCGTAGCGTGTGCAGGCTGGCTGGTCGACGCTACCATCAAGCCGACGGAGAGACAGGTTGTAAAAAACAAAAGCAAGCTGTCGCTCGACCGCTTCTTCCTGGTACGGGGCTGGCTGTTGGGGCTTAATATGGCAGCCTTCGGCTTCTGCTTTGGCGTGCTCAGCAACTACCTTGCCATCTATGGCAAGGAACAGCTGGGCATAACAGCAGGCACAGGCACCTATTTCATGCTCTGTGCTGTAGGACTGATGGCCAGTCGTATACAGGGAGGAAAGGCACTGCGCCAGGGACGCATCACGCAGAATGCCGCTGAGGGTATCGTCATCTCGCTGGTGGGCTATACTTTATTTATACTGATGCCCACGCTGAATCAATTCTCAATTTTCAATTCTCAATTCTCAATTCTAATTGGCTACTATGGCTCGGCAGTGCTCATTGGCCTTGGCAACGGACACATGTGGCCTGCCTTTCAGAACATGACCATCAACGTGGCAGACAACAGCCAGCGAGGAACGGCAAACTCTACCATTCTGATATCGTGGGATGTGGGTATGGGTTTGGGTATCCTGCTGGGAGGCATCATGGCTGAAATGCTGGGATATGATGCCGCCTTCTGGATGGTAGCCTTGGTCAACGCTATGGGTGCTGCACTCTTCTTTCTGGCCACCAAGACTTTCTTCCTGCAACGCCGGCTGCGCTGACAGCCCCCAATTAAGACAACTCCTGCGTCAGTATGCTCTCCAGCTTTTCGGCAGAGAGACGCAACTGGAATTGGCTGCGGATAGCCACGCTGATGCCACCCGTTTCCTCGGAGACGACAATGGCGATGCAGTCGCTCTCGTGGGTGATACCCAAAGCGGCACGATGGCGCAGACCCAGCTCCTTGGGTATGTCCAGGTCGTGAGAGACGGGCAGTATGCAGCCGGCAGCACGAATGCGCTGGTTGGACACGATCATGGCGCCATCGTGCAGTGGCGAGTTCTTGAAGAAGATATTTTCGATGAGCTGCTGACTGATGGTGGCATCTATCTGCTCGCCCGTGGCCACGATGTCGTCGAGGGGCGTACCACGCTGAATGACGATAAGCGCACCAACCTTCTTCTTGCTCATCGACATGCACGACATCACGATAGGCATAATCATACGCTTTACCTGTTCGCGGTTCTGCTGCTTGTCGCCAACAGAGAACAGGCGGCGCAGGGCCTGCATGCGCTGGTGAGCGCCCAGGTTGTAGAGAAACTTACGGATGTCCTCCTGGAAGAGGATAATCAAGGCTATCACACCCACCGAGACAAACTTGTCCATGATGCTACCCAGCAGGTTCATCTCCAGCACCTGCGATACCAACAGCCACAGAACGATGAAGATCAGGATACCCATGAACACGTTGAGGGAGCGCGACTCCTTCATCAGCCTGTAGATGTAGAACAACATCAGGGCCACCAGCACGATGTCGACGACATCCTTGATTCCAAATTCGAAAAACACCTTGTTTATTTACTATTTGACTATTTACAATTTACGATTTATTGTTTGCTGCGTTTTTGCCGCAGCCACAATTTTCACAGATTCCACAGCTTCACGGACATCGTGAACACGGAGTATAGAGGCGCCTTTCGTGAGGGCGAGGGTGTTCAGCACCGTAGTGCCGTTGAGGGCCTGCGAGGGGTCGCTGTCGAGTAGGCGGTATATCATCGACTTGCGCGAAATGCCGACCAGCAGGGGCAGGTGCAGCATCTGCATGCGCTCCAACTCGCGCAGGATGTCGTAGTTCTGCTCGAGCGTCTTGCCAAAGCCAAAGCCTGGGTCGAGCACGATATCCTTCTGACCCATCGAGCGCAGCATGTCGACAGCCTCGGCACAGTCTAACAGGACGTCGCGCATCGTGGCCTTGCGCGACATATATATATAAGGTACACGCAAACGGCTGACCATGCGGAACATCTCACGCCCACCATCCACATCGTTGATGATGTCAGCACCGAACTCTTCGACGACCATGCGGGCGACATCGGGGCGGAAGGTGTCGACGCTGACGACAGCATCAGGTGCCTCGCGGCGGACAATGGCCAAGGCCAGGCGCAGGCGCTCCATCTCTTCGGATTCCGTAGCCGGATCGGCATCAGGACGCGTGGAACAGGCGCCCACGTCGATGATGGTGCCTCCCTCGTCGAGTATCTGGTGTACTCGCCTGGCAATATCCTCCTCGGTCTGCTTACGACTGTCGGCATAGAACGAGTCGGGCGTGACATTCAGGATGCCCATCACCTGCGGCTCGTCGAGCGAGAACAATCGTCCGTTGCAATTCAGCGTATAATTCATAACTGAGCGCAAAGTTACGAAAAAACGAGTGAAATGCAAAAGAAAAGCTCACTTTTCTTTTCATTTCCGAGTGCTAAGTAAGTTCGGCTTAGCCAAAGTTACGAAAAGTCGAGTACAAAACAAAGAAACTCGTTTCTTTTTTTGGTTTTTACTTCTTTTTGCTGTATCTTTGCCGACAGATAATAATACTGTTTGCGCCAATGATGAAGCAATTGTTTTTATTTCTGATGCTGCTGACTTTACCCTTGGGAACGAAGGCACAGTCGGAGGACCTGAACCTTGACTCCATGTATATGAGCTACATGTCGGACAGTAGTAAGGCGCAGATTATGAAGGTGAGGAACCAGATGGCCCGCATCGAGCAACAGCAAAAGGAGCGCGAGGAGCGGCAGAGGCTGTGGTATCTGGTGCTGGCAGGCTGTGCCATCAGCGCCATCTTCGTCACAGGCGGCATCTTCCGCGAGGTGTTCCAAGGCCAGGAGGGTGCGCCGCTCATCAACAAGCTCAGGGCCGGCGCCGTCTGTCTGTGCGGAGGAACAGCCATCTTCCTGCTGGACGTCGGCTGGTTCTATATGTCGTTTGAGGCCAACCAGAAGGTGCAGAAACTCATCTTGTTTGCCATCCTACTCGTCCTGGGCATCGCCCTGTGGATATATACTAAGAATTTAAAGAAAGAAAACAAAAAAGACGAACAATGAAAACGAAACTATTATTACTGATAACCCTGATGATGGTCACCACAGCTGTTATGGGACAGACCAGAAGGAAACGCGTAGTAGGTAATGTACAGCAGAGTGGACAGGTACAGCAGCCTGCACAACAGCAGCCCGTCCAGCAGCAACAACCCGTTCAGCAACAGCCTGTTCAGCAACAGCCTGTTCAACAGCAACAGCCCAAGGCCGCTGATCGTAGTGTGGACGAAAAGTTTGCCCAGGTGCTGAAACGCGCTGAGCAGGGTGATGTCGACGCCATCAGAACGGCTGCCGTGAGTTTTCTTCGTGCTAAAAATTTGAAAGACGCCTACTACTGGTACGAGATAGGAGCAACAAAGGGTGACCCCCACTGCCTCTACATGATGGGCTTTGCCTACGAGGGCAACGAAGTCGTCGCAGCAGACCCCGTCAAGTCATTCACCTGTTTCAAGCAGGCCGCAGAGAAAGGAAATCCGACTTGTCAGGCACAGGTGGCCTATCGCTATTTCTATGGCGACGGAGTGGAGCAGGACTACAGTCAGGCAGCCTATTGGTTTGAAAAGGCTATCGCCCAAGGCTCAGAGAACGATCCGGAAGACCTCGCGAGCTACCAGGAGATGCTGGCTAAAGCAAAGAAGAGAGCAGAACTAAAAGCGAAACTGAAGAAATGAGATACAGACTGATCATACTCACAGCACTGCTCGTCATTACAGGCAGTGCTGTAGGACAGAGGAGACAACGCGCCGTGCAAAGCGCTGCTACAAAAATTGCCCAGCGGCAGACTCCACAACAGGAGCGACCACAAGTGCAGCAATCACAACCCACCAATGTTGATGATGAGTGGAAGGAGTTGTACGATGACACGCGTCCCTGTCGTGCTTCGAGTCACGTCATGGTGCTCAACGGTCCGTATATAGGACTATGTACCGCGGACGGCGAAGAGATTATCAAACCTGGAAGGAAGTACGATGCTGTCGTCGACGGTAACATGTCTGAACACATCTACCTCATCAAGAACAACCTATGGGGACTCTATGACCTGAAGCAACGCAAAGAGGTTATCCCCTGTTTGTTCGAAAAAGGCTGTATCATAGCTCATCAGCTCTATCAGCAGGAAATAGACGGCCCTATGACAAAGGCTCCCGTACGCGATGTCTGCAATGTGAATATCGTCAACAACGGTTTCAGGCAAGGCGTGTATGATGTCAAACAGGGTCGTGAAATCGTACCCATCAAATATCAGGGCTGTAATGTCTTCGAGCGTGTGGGCAACCTGTTTCCCTTGTTCGATATCCCGACTGGCAAGTCTGTGACTGAGGGTTCAACATCTTTAGGCTACGAAGGCATCTACGACACTGAGAAACAAAAGCAGATTACACCGATAAAATACGGTATGATTTTCCTGAACGATTTCCTAAAGCATGATTACTGCCGCGTGTATAGCAATCGCGACCCAACGATTCAGCATGATGAGGGCTGCGGACTCGTAGATCGCGATGGTCACGAAATGCTGGCACCGAAATACACCACACTGGTGCGTTTGGACTTCCTCAACGACAATAGCGACATCTTCATCGTCGGCGAGGGCGGACAGCGCAAGGGTGACTGGGGCGACAACTATACAGACCTCGTCAGCGACCGCTATGCACTCTACGACGCTGGCAAAAGGACATTCCTGACGGGCTTCGACTACAAACGTATAGAGCCACTGAAGGAAGCTATCATCGTATGGGAGGGCACACAGATGAACGACTCCACCGACCTGGAGGGTCTGACGGCATTTTGCACACTCAACGATCGTTGGGGCTATATGGATGCCAAGGGCAAGATTGTGGTGCCTGCCGACTACGAGGCCGTCACAAAGTTTGAGGACGGTGTGGCACAAGTCACGAAGAATGGTGTAACCTCTATGCTGACCAATCCGCTGAAGGGCAGCAAACTGACGCTGGCCAACACCACTGCTGCAGGAAAAACGGTTGACAGCAATATCCCACAGACGGACAAGAAAGACGAGAACCTCTTTGCCTTCATCTTCGCTACCGAGAACTATGGCAACCTGAAAGGTGCCGACTATGCCCTGAACGACGGCAAAGTGTTTGCCGAATACTGCCGCAAGACCATCGGCGTACCCGACCAGCAGGTACACTATTACGAAGACGCCACTTTCGGCAACCTCACCCACGCCATACACAACATGCAAAGCGTAGCAGAAGCTTTCGACGGTGATGCGAAGATCATCTTCTACTTTGCCGGCTTGGGTGCTACCGACAACAGGACGAAGCAGCGCTATCTGTTACCCGCTGATGCCACCTTGGAGACGCTGGCCACGACGGGCTATCGCGTTGACGAATTGCAGAAGGCGCTGAACAGCATGAATACCGCCTATACGCTGGCCATCATCGACGCACCTTTTGCCAACATCGACCGCAATGGCAAGATGCTGGAATCTGCCCGTGGCGTACAAATTAAACCACAGCCCATTGCTCCTGTCGGCAAAACCATCTTCTGCTTCAGCAGCACAGACATGGAGACGGCCTACGCCAGCAGACAATATGGCCACGGACTCTTTACCTTCGGACTGTTGCAGCAGCTACAGGCCACCAAGGGCGAGGGTACGCTGAAAGAGCTGATAGACAACGCTTCGGTATGGACCCGACAGGAATCCGAAAAAGAGTTCCGGCAGTCGCAGCATCCACAGCATAGTATTTCCAGCGAGATGGCTGAGAAATGGAAGCAATTTAAATTCTAAGGACTATGAGAAAGATTCTGTTATTCATACTGCTGGCCGGCCTCTTCCAGAATGCCCGTGCGCAGATAGACTGGATAGGCGAGGAAGACGGCAAGATAGGCTTTGTCGATGCCAACAGACGATGGGTGATAAATCCCGTCTATGATGGTGGCAACTGGCACTCATGGGCGCATGTCGGCACCTTCGTTAAGAATAAGACTGACGCCACCGTCGGTGCCATCAGCCAGACGGGCGAGGTCATCATACCGCAAGGGAAATACGACGTCATTGAGGTAGTCAACTACCACTATCAAAGGAATGTAGGCCCCTTCTACCTGAAGCTCCGCGAGTGGAAAGGCCGCTATGGGCTGGCCGACCTGGACGGAAAAGTCATCGTGCCGTGTAAGTTCGACAAGATAGACATCAAGGAACAGGGCATTTTGGCCGACAACAACGACGGCACCAAGAGCGTATGGTCGTATGAAGGCCGCCAGCTGGCGAGTAGCAAGAGCCTGACGTTCACGCTGGAGAAGGAATTTATCAAGAGCAGCAATGGCCGACAGTTTGGTGCCTACACCTATGATGGCGAACAAGCCGTACCTTGCAACTACGAGGACGTGCAGTGGGCTGCCGACGGCATCTTTATCATTAAGAGTCAGGAATTGTACGGCTACTACGCCCTGGGACGTGAGGTCATACCCTGCATCTACTATAGTGCCAAACCCTTTGTCAATGATGTGGCAATCATCAAGAAAGACGGTGAGGTGAGGATGCTGAAAAACCCGCTGAAAGACGCCTCGCTGATTATAACCGACGAGAGTCTGCAGGCCAGCCGCAAGAAGGGCGGTCCCGTGCTGAGCCGCTATCCGCCTCCCGACTCCGACGTCGACAAGGACATCCCCGAGTCGAAAGACAAGCAGGACAAGACCTTTGCCTTCATCATCTGCAACGAGAACTACCCCAAGGCTCCCGTGCCTTATGCTTTGAACGACGGCCGTATGTTCCGCGAGTACTGTCTGAAGACGTTAGGTCTGCCGCAGGAGAATGTCACGCTCTACGAAGATGCCACTTTCGCCAACATCATCCAGGCCATAGAAAAGATGAAACAAACGGCAAAGGCCTACGACGGCGAGGCGAACCTCATCATCTATTATGCCGGCCACGGCTATCCTGACGAGAAGAAGAATACGGCCTATCTGCTGCCCGTCGACGGCAATGCACAGACCATCACGACCTCAGGCTACAGCCTCTCCAAGCTATATAAGGAGCTCTCGCTGATGAAGGTCAAGTCGTCTGTCGTTTTCCTCGACGCCTGCTTCAGTGGTGCCAAGCGCGAAGACCAGATGCTGGTGTCGGCACGCGGCATAGCCATCAAGGTCAAGGAGGATGTTCCACAGGGCAAGGTCTTGGTCTTCTCTGCCGCCCAAGGCGACGAGACCGCCTACCAATATGAGGCAAAGCACCACGGCCTGTTCACCTACCACCTGTTGAAGGCACTACAGTCGTTGGGTGGCAACGCAGATATGGGCACCCTGACCGAGCGGGTCATCAAGCAGGTGAAGCGCCAGTCGGTAGTCATCAACAATAAGCTACAGACACCTACCGTCATCCCCTCTCCTGCCTTGGCGGGCTCGTGGCAAACCATGAAACTTAAGTAAGCAGACATGAAGATAAGAACTCTTTTATCGATAATGCTGATGGCCGTTGCGATGGTTGCTGTGGGACAGCAGCCTCAGCAGAAGCGGGAAGAATATAAGATAGATACGAAGTTTAGCGAGCAACACCTATGGATGATGTATGGCATACTAGACGCTGCCGGCAATGTGGTATGTCCTTACAAATACCAACAGATAAGTGAGACATGGGATGTATTGGGTCGATGGAGCGGATACCATTTTGCCGTGAGGAATGGGAAAATGGGTATCTACGATGCCCGTGCGAGAAAGGAGATAGTGCCTTGTCAGTTTGAGGTGGTTCGTGAAACGGAGTGCGTCGATGGCATGTTTGTGGTAGGTAATATCGATCAGTTAGGTATTTATGACACCCGTCAGCAGAAACTGATTACGCCCTTGAAGTATAAGGACATCAGCTTCTACCAGTTGATGAAGCAAGATTATTGTCAGGTAGATACTAAGAACGGAGCAGGTCTTATCGACAAACAGGGCAAGGAATTTCTCTCGCCAGACGAATATACCTACATCGGATGGATGGGAAAGCTATTTATAGTAGCGAAGGGGGGAGGCTATATGCAATATCGCAGGCCCACGGGTGGCAGCTATGCCTTGTACGACATTAAGAAGAGAGCCTTTGTCACGCCGTTTAAATAT
>JAEEGL011360909.1_pt1 | contig 14513 bp, 15 predicted proteins | sample 9134231 | NCBI WGS metagenome assembly JAEEGL01 (sample SAMN16246548, study PRJNA631951) | gut metagenome | biome: gut microbiome; feature: rumen; material: fiber-attached | host: Bos | place: Iran: Karaj | collected 2018-10
AATTATCAAGAAACTAAAAACAGATTACTCACTTCTAGAAAACAAGCTGTATCTAATGAAGTAAAGAACTATAATGCTCATATAGATGAGATGATTAATATTAATAGAATGTCTCCGGAAAAAATACTTGATGAAGCATATTTTCAAAACGAATTAAACAAATTAGTTCTAAACAAATATGTTCCTAAACAGTTTAATATGCCAATGCCTACTATCGAAAATGTAAAAAAAGAACTTTACATTACCGCAGAAAAGCAAATCAAAAGTATCGCTTTTTGGTCAATTAAAAAGAAGAGAGCAGAGTATGTTGAACAAAATTGTGATGCACTTTACAAATCTAAAATGGACTATTGGAATAATCAAAAGCAATTATTTGATGAAAATGAAAAGAAAATAGAACAATCTGAAAATGAAAGAATGCAAAAAGAATATGAATTTGAAAAAGATTGCTTAGAAAAAGCCATAAATGGAGATACAGGGTTTATTAGTCAAGAAATAGAATCTTGGATTGGTTCTATGGAAATGCCACTAGAATTTAATTTTAGCTATCAATTTAGTGATGAATCTAAAAAATTATACATTGATTTAGATTTACCAGAAATTGAGGATTTCCCAAAACAAAAGGCAGTTCAGTTGGCAAATGGTAGTCAAAAAATGAAAGACAAGTCTATAAAAGAGCAGAATTCTGATTATAAGTATTATGTTTTTGGACTAGCAGTTTTTATAGCTGGCAATGTATTTAATTTTAGTCCAGCAATTAAAGAAATCATTATTTCAGGATATACACAAAGAAGAAATAAAAGTGGAGATGTAGTCGATGACTATATTTACTCGGTAAAATTTATTAGAGACATATTGATGCAGCAAGATTTGATAAAAGAGAATCCGGTATTATTGTGTTATAAATTTGAGAATAGATGTAATATTTTAGCAAATGATACTTTAAAAACAATAACTCCTTTCGAGTAAAAGTAGGTAATAAAAATGAAATATATAAAAAGAATTAAATCAAAACAGAACTATAGGAGTATCTCAAGTCGAGATACTCCTATTAATATGCTTAAACTAAAGAAAAAGTTCATTACTGAACAAAAGAATAGGGTATTAAAGCCAATTAACTATGCTAAGAATACTCAAAATGAGGTTAATTATGCTGAGGAACACGTTGAAAGCTATGCTACTAGTGTGTTTAAGTGTTCAACAGATACATTAAGTGCAAATTTAAGTAAGCACCAACAAGATAATTCAAGTCCTTTTAGGAATGTTAAAGCTCGATTATTTAAAAACCGAACTGCTTATGGTTTAAATCCTAATAATGCACTCGAACACTATGAAAATCAAAGAATAAGATTAAGACAAAACTTTGAAACACAAAAGATATATCAAAAAGTCTATTTTATTAAAAATCTAAAGAAGTATGTAAGAAACAATAAAAAGGCAATTAAGAAACAGGAGTATGAAAGCAATACTCCTATTTTTTATACGTACAGGACTCAAGAATATAAGACCTCCTTCGTTGAACAGGAATCAACTCGTAGTCAGAAATCAAGTTTTATTAAACAAAAGGAGCAGAATCAATTTAAAGATATTAAGTCTAAAGCACCATCATTTATTAAGCAAAGAGATGTTACCCATAATAAAATTGATGAACAACAAGTAAATCAGGTTAGAATGAAGGAAAATTATAAGAAAAAAGAGATTGCTAAAACTAACAATACAAAGAAACCAATAAGCAAAACTGAAAGAGTAAAGAAGATAGGAAGTGTTGTAACTACTAGTACTAAAAAAGGATTAGGAACTGCAATCATAGGATTAGGTGTTGGACTAGTTGTAACAATAGTCACAATAATCGTAATGATATCTGCTTTTTTTCAATCATCAATTGGATTTCTTTTTGCAGATGATTCTGTGAATTATGAGATAGGTGACATATCTATTGGAGATGCAAAAGATAAACTAGAGCAAGAGCTTAATGAAAAAGTTGAAGAAATCAAATCTAATGTTGATTATGATAAGCTCTTAATTTATGGAATGAATCCCAACTGGAAAGAGATACTGTCTATATATGCAGTACTTGGAGCTAATAGAGAAGGTATAGATGTTACTTCTATGAAAGAAGAAAACTTAGAGTTTTTGAAAAAAATCTTTTGGGAAGTATGTGAAATTGACTGGGATACTTCAACATATACTGTAAAGCACGTTTATACTGAAAATGGAGAACGAGTGGAAGAGTATGTAGAAAGAACAAAACTAGAAATAACACTAAAGAAGATGGATTTAGATGAAATGGCAGGAAAATATAGTCTTTCTAATAAAGAACACGAGCAATTAATGGAACTTCAAAAGCCAGAATATCAAGAAATGTGGGCAAAACTATTGGCGGTGGGATAGCAAATATTAATAAAACTTATAAAAAAATATAAATTAGTTATTGACACGAATGACACATTGTGTTATTATCTTAACATAGACACGAACAGCAAATAATAATTAAACTAATTCAAATAGAGAATTATGGAGAGGAAACTCTCGCTGGGTTCATAGCCCAGGGTGTTTTTGAAATGGTGTCTTGTATAGTTTAAAGCCACTAACAGCAAATCGTTTTATAAGAAAATTGGCGAACACACGAACATCATTTGACAAGGCTGTGGTTTCGGACCATAAAACCGGTTAAAATGAGGGTCTGTGATTTGTATAGTAATCTCGTGGACAATTGGAGTCCATAACATTGCTATGCACCAGTCTTTATAGTGGCTTGTTTATATTTAGTGGGCATTGGGCAATTGGAGCCATCTTCCCACTAAATATTTCACTTTATAAAAAAGGAGTTGAAAGCAATGAGTTTTCTAGATGTATTAAAACAAAATAATACAATATCTAATACAAAAGATGGCGAGTATTATGGTACTACATGGAATGCAAATCTTGATGTATTTGCAGGACTATCTAGATATCAAGATACAGATGAAATAATAAAAAAATATAAACTAGCTTTTGCAGAAGATCAAACTCTTGCTTTAGCTAATTTATTATACATTCTAGACATACGAGGTGGAAAAGGAGAAAGACTCTTATTCAAGACAATCTTTGAGTATTTATGCAAAAATGAAAGAGACTCTGCTCTAAAAATCTTACCTTTTATTTCTGAGCTTGGAAGATGGGATTATGTATTAGAAGGTTTAAATACCACTATTGATGAAGAAGTTGTTTCTTTAATAAAAGAGCAACTTGAAAAAGACAAAAATTCTGATGCACCATCACTTCTTGCTAAATGGCTACCTTCACACCGAACACACAATGTCCCTAGTGAGATGGCTAAGATACTTATCAAAAAACTAAATATAACAGAAGAAGAATATAGAAAGACTTTAAGTTTAATAAGAAAAAAACTATCTTTAGTAGAAACAAAATTAACAGAGAAAGAATATACTGAAATAGATTTTGAAAAAGTTCCTACTAAAGCAATGTTAAAATATAGACAAGCATTTAACAATCATTGTAAAGATGCATATTCTTTGTATTTAGAACAAGTAGCTAAAGGCGAAAAGAAGATAAATACAACAGGTTTATATTGCTATGAGATTATTAGAAATATTGTGTTTGGAAACATACAAGATGAAAAACTTTTAGACAATATGTGGAATAATCAAAAGGATATTTTGAACGGATACGATAAAAATATTCTAGTAATGGCAGATACATCTGGTTCTATGACAGAATATGGATGCATACCTTATGCTAATTCTATAGGTTTAGCAACTTATATTGCAGAAAGAAACAATGGAATTTTCAAAAATCATTTTATTACATTTTCAGAAAATCCAGTTTTACAAGAGATTAGAGGAAATACTATTGTTGAAAAAGTCAACAATTTTGTATGTGAAGTTGCAAATACTCATATAGATAAAGCATTTGAACTAGTACTAAATACAGCAAAAGACAACAATATTGGAAAAGAAGAAATGCCTTCACACATTATAATCATTTCAGACATGGAATTTGATCAAGGCATTTATTCTAAAACAGGTACTAACTTTAGTGGATGGAAAAAGGCATTTGATGAAGCAGGATATGATTTACCTAAAATCATTTTTTGGAATGTTGCCTGCAACACAAATGGTTTTCCTGCAACAAAGTATGACAATGATGTAATAATGATTAGTGGTTTCTCACCAGCACTTCTAGACAATCTTTTAGATTTAGAGAAATTTACACCAACTAATGCAATGTTAAGTACTCTGGAAAAGTACATTAAACTACTTTAAGGAGGAGATGCATATGCAAAAGTTTATCACAGTCAGAATGTGGGAAGAAACTAAAGAAAAACTTGAAAGAGTTAGAATCGATAAGTCAATGAAAGAGAAAAGAATAATTTCTTTAGCTCAAGTAATTGAAGAATTGGTTGATGAATATCTTGAAAAGAATAACAGAACTTAAAGGACGTTATAAAATAGGTTATAGCCTATTTGTGATGTCCTTTTTTTATTGAAATAGGAGATGAAAAAATGAGAGATTTAAAAATTTTTACAGAAAATATAGATGAAAAAGCAGTTGAGCAAATTGAAAAATTATTAGCACAAGAGGCATTTAAAGATTGTAAAGTAAGAATCATGCCAGATGTTCATGCAGGTAAAGGATGTGTAATTGGCTTTACAGGTGATTTAGGTGATAAAGTAATTCCAAATATTGTAGGAGTTGATATTGGATGTGGAATGTTTTGTGCAAATTTAGGTAAAATTGAAATTGATTATAAAAAGTTGGATGATTTTATTAACGATAAAATTCCATCGGGCATGAGTGTAAATGAAAACAAAATAGCAGAATTTGATTTAACTCAATTATATTGTTATGACAAATTAAAGAACTACAAATGGATTGAAAATTCGGTTGGTTCGTTAGGTGGTGGAAATCACTTTATAGAAATTGATGAAGCAGAGGATGGAGAAAAATATTTAGTAATTCATTCGGGTTCGAGAAATCTAGGAACACAAGTTGCAGATTTATATCAAGATTTGGCTGACCAAATAATGAATCATGGATTAATAGACTACTTAAATGCAAGAAATGAGGTAGTTAATACCTATAAAGAATTAGGAAGACAGAGAGAAATTCAGGGTAAATTAGAGGAATTGAAAGCAGAATATGAGAAGAACAAGAATATAATTCCTTATGAACTAGCATATTTAGAAGGAGAGCATAGAGAACATTATTTACACGATATGAAATTATGCCAAGAATTTGCTATATTAAATAGATATACTATGGCTAAAACAATTGCAGAATATATGGGATGGAATTTAGATAATTATTTTGAATCGGTTCATAATTATATTTCGTTTGAAGATAATATTATTAGAAAAGGTGCAATTTCAGCTAAAAAGGGTCAACAAGTTATTATCCCAATTAATATGAGAGATGGTTGCATAATTGGTATCGGAAAGGGAAATGATGATTGGAATAATTCAGCACCTCATGGAGCTGGTAGAATAATGTCGAGAAAACAAGCAATGGAAACAATTAACTTGGAAGATTATAAAAAAGCTATGGAAAATATTTATACTACTTCGGTAAGTGAAGATACCAAAGATGAAGCACCATTTGTTTATAAATCAATCGATGAAATTTTGGAACATATTGGACCAACTGTTGAAGTTACAAAGATTATTAAGCCAGTTTATAATTTTAAAGCTTCAGAAGAACCATACTGGAAGAAATAAAAAGTGAAATGAAAATTTAAAAATTTGTTCGCTTTTCAAAAAACAAAATACCTTTTATAATAAAAAGGTATTTTTGCTTTTTGGAGGAGAACATGGAAGAATTAAAATATTTATTAAAGAATAATGTTGATGGAGACAAGTCTGGTTTACAAGACCAGATAGTATCTATTTTACATAATGAAACTGAAATTAATGCTTTGATAACGTGGATAAAAGTGAATACAATTGTTAAAAATGTTAATGCAAATGAGGTATTGGAAGAAGTACATTGTATAAAAGAAATTACATAAAAAGATCGCTCTTAAGCGATCTTTTTTAATTAATTAAAAACTTTTCAATACTATTTAAACTTCTAGTAAAAGAACATTGAAATGGCTCATAATCATACCAAATATGTGATAAATATTTTCCGTATCTTCCATCAACAATGTGAAGCTTTTTGCCACATTCTGGACAACCTATATCGTATAGATTATTTTTAGTAAATCTACATTGAGGAAAACCTGAACATGCATAAAAAGAACCGTTTTTTCCGGTTTTTTCAATTAGTTTTTTTCTACAAACTGGACATCGCAAAAAATAATTTCTCCTTTGTATAGCTTCTATAGATGAATATTCTTCGTTGTATAGGGCTTTTTCGGAATTATAAATTATATTTTTTATCTTTTCATCAAAAAATTTGCTTGATGATTTATAAATCCATTTTCTTTCTGCTTCAAACAAAATATATTTACCTAGGTTAAAGTTGTTATCTTGTAATTTTTTGTCTATTTCTTTTGGATTTAAATATATCTCTAGCATATCCAAATTAGAAGATTCAACTTTATTTCTTTTAACATCATCAACTTTATGTGTTACATATATTTCAATGGCAACTGGCTTTCCCTTTATATCTATTAGTGAATCTGGAATAAAATTATCATATCTTGTTTCTGATTCAACCCAATGATAATTATAATCATTCTCATCAAAAATAGTAGTATATAAAACTTCTAAATCATTAATATGCACCCATTTAATAATTTCATCTTTTAAAGGTTGCTCAAACATTTGCATTTCCAATGCTTCACCTAAATTTATAGTAGGTAGATAAATCTGCGTATTATTTTTAATTGTTTCTTTACCATAAAGGTGCAAGCTAGTTTCAAATCCGCCTACACAGTTTGAGTTTCCTTTATGAGAAAAGTGCCAAACATTCTTTTTTCCCATTTTAGGAATAAGAATCTCGTTACATATTGGACAATGACATTTTTTGTATAATTCTTTCATTGCTTCATTGCCCGTTTCCATATATATCAAATTGTTGTTCTCATCAAAGGCAAATGGGTTTTTAAAGTTTTTCATATTCTTCACCCCTTGTAGGATGTATTTAATCACGAAAAAAGACTTATTTCAATGGATTTAGCTTAAATAGGATAGCTTTTCACTGTTTTTATAGTGAAATGTATAATTAATTGCAAGACTAGATATTGTCAATTTCACATAATTAAACTAAGAATAATGCTTTGATAACTTGGATTAAAGAAAAATTTATTACTAATTAATTTTACGGTTAAAGAAGGGTTGGATGATGTAACAAATAGAAAAATAGTTAAAAAGGATGCTGTTAAAAATAGCATTCTTTTTATATTTCTTTTATTTTTCATGCGTATTAAAAATACATTAAAAACGAAACAATAATTTGTTATGTTCTTATAAATGTAATACTATCAAATTGAGGCGATGAATAATGAATGAAAATGAGTTAACTAGTTTAAGAGGGCGACCAAAAGGTATTAAGAAAGATGAACGTTTATATGTTGCAATATCCAGTGATTTAAAAAATAGATTTCAAAATGCTGTTGATATGGATGAATCAAATATATCGGTGAAGACTTGTGAATTAATACTCGATTATGTAAGGGAAAAAGAAAAACATAAGAAAGGAAATGAAGTGTAGTATGACGGAAGATGAAGTAAGAGAATTAGCAAAAGAAATTTTAGGATTATATAGTTCTAAAGATGCTGAAGCAGGTGTTGGACAATTAACATCATTTAATAAATTAGGTTTTAAAGGAGTATCAGATAGACCAGATGGATGGTATCTTCCTAAAAATAAAGAAGATGTAGCTATAATATTGGAAACAAAAAAATCAAAAGATAAAGTTGAAAACTTTATTGATGAGCTTATCAAGAACTGTGATATAGCATTAACAAAATATAATAAAGTAATTGGTATTTTATATAATGGTAATGATGTACTTGTTTTTAAAAATAACGAACAAATTGAAACGGTAAATACATTACAAAATAAAAATTATTACCTATCCCTATTTAATGTTAATAGAATTGATAAACAGAGAATTTATAGTTTAACCAAGAAGATAAATGACTGTCTTCATACAGAATTTGGAATTAAAAACTTGTATCATAGAATGATTTTTACCGCATGTGCTTTGGTTGCCAAAAGGTATGGGGCAAGTCTTCATAAAGGGATGAACTATTCAACTTTCCACACTTCAATACATTCAACATTAGCTAAATCTTTAGAGGAAAGTCGTCGTCAAAATCAAAAACTTGATGTTTTACTTGATGTTTATTCTGAAATCAGATTGAATTCTACAGAAAATCAAGAAGCTATAGATAATTTTATTGATTGGGTTTCTGAAATATCGGAATGTGTTAATTCGGATTACTGGAACGGCGAAGATGTGATGGGAATATTCTTCAATGAATTTAATAGATATAAACCAAAAGCAGAAAGTGGACAGGTATTTACTCCAGAACATATTACATCTTTTATGTATAGAATTATAGATGTTCACAAGAATGATAAAGTATTAGATGCAGCCTGTGGCTCTGGTGGTTTTTTGATTAAGTCAATGAGTAAAATGATAAAAGAATCACGGTGGAATACAAACTGAAAAAGCAAAAAAAATAAAGAGCCAACAACTATTTGGAATTGAATTTGATAGAGAAATATTTGCTTTAGCATGTGCAAATATGTTAATTCATAAAGATGGTAAAACAAATTTAGAACAACTAGATTCACGCACACCTAAAGCAGGAGAATGGATAAAAAGTAAGGGAATCACTAAAGTTTTAATGAATCCTCCTTTTGAGAAAAAATATGGATGTCTAAAAATTGTAAAAAATGTCTTGGATAATGTACCTGTTCATACAATGTGTGCTTTTATTCTTCCAGATAAAAAATTAGAAAAAGATAGCAGTGCTTCTATTTTAAAACACCATCAACTTCAAAAAATAATTAAACTTCCAGAAAAAGTTTTTTCCGAGGGAGTTACAACATCTGTGTTTATTTTTGAAGCAGGTGTACCTCAAAATCAAAAAGAAATTTTTGCTTGTTATATTAAAGATGATGGCTTGGAAACAGTAAAGAATCAAGGAAGACATGATATTAGGGATAGATGGCAGGAAATTGAGGATAATTTTGTTGAAGTTGTACATAAGCAAAGCGGAGATGATACAATTCAGTGGATAAAACCATCAGAACACTTAAGTTATCAAATGCCAGAAAAAGAGTTTGAGATATTCGAAGAAGATTTTACTAAAACTATGATGGATTATATTATGTACCAAGATGGCATCGATGTAAAAGAATTTTCAGACAGTTTGGTTGAAAAAGTAATGTATTCTAGTAAAGTCATAGAAAAAGGAAATGAATACGTTATCACATTAAGAGGTGATTGTAGTGCCAAAAAATAGAATTGATATAAACAAGTGGAAACCATTTAAGCTAGAGGATTTGTTTGAAATCAAAATTAGTCAAAGTGTTGACAAAATCAAATTAATTTTTGAAGAATGCGGCGAGTATGAATACATAGGAAGAACAAGTATTAATAATGGTGTTCAAGGTTTTTTAAATAAACTAAAATTTGATGCAAACCCATCTGAAACATTTTCTGTAACACAAATAGGAGAAAAACTATGTCAGTATCGTGACAAAAAGTGGTATTCTTGTCAGAATATTTTTATTCTGACACCGATTGATAGAAATATATTACGTGTACCTTTATTCTTTACTACTGTGATAACTCAAATGCTTAAAACTATATATGGGGATAGCACATATAATTCATATCCGACAATGAAAACCCTTCCTTTGAACACTATCAAATTACCAATAGACTCCACTGAAAAACCTGACTGGGATTTTATGGAAAAATTTATGAGTGATATAAAAGAACGAGCAAAAGGTTCTTTAAAGGTTTTAAACTTAAGAAATGTTTTTGATAAAAAAATAAATACAGATAAATGGAAAGAATTTATGATAGGAGATTTATTTGAAGCAAAGAATACGGGCAATATTCTAGCAAGAGAAATTGTTGATGGCTCTGGAGAAACACCATATGTCACAGCAAGTGGAGTCAACAATGGTGTTGTAGCTCATATAGATGCAAAAAAATATACTATTATTAAGGGGAATTGCATTTTGGTAGGAGGAAAAACATTTACTTTAACATATCAGGAAAAAGATTTTGTTTCAAACGATAGTCATAATTTTGAGATGCATATAAAAGACTATGAAGTAGGAATGCTAGAATATATGTTTTTAATATCTGTAATCAAAGCTACTTATTCTCAAAAATATTATTGGGATGATGCAGTTACAAAGGGGAAGCTCCTTAATGAGAAAATTAAACTTCCATCAAAAAACAACATGCCCGATTGGGAATATATAAGAGAAAAAATGGAAAAGTTGTTAACTGAAGAAAAAATGAAACTAAAATATTTGAATTCAATATAATTTATAGTAAATTATTTGTTAAGTTGGAGATGAAAAAATGAAAAAGATAATTGATAGCAATAAATCGGAAAAGGTCTATACTAAGCCTGGAGATCTTGAAATTTCAACAATATATGAAAATTATAAAAGTGGAGAGATTATTCATCAACCACCTTTTCAAAGAGACTACGTTATGGATGATAAAAAGGCATCAAAATTGATTGAATCTATTTTAATGGAAGTCCCAATACCGACAGTATATTTATGCGAAGAAGATGATGGTAGATATAGCGTAATTGATGGGCAACAAAGAATTAGATCTATTGTTAGGTATAAGGATAATGAATATCCCTTAAAAACACTTGAGGTATTAAATGATTTAAATGGAAAAAAATACAAGGAATTACCAAAGGAATTACAAAGGAAGATAAATAGTACAACAATTCATGTTATTAAGTTGCTTAAAGAATCCAAGGAATTAAAATATGAAATATTTGCAAGATTGAATCAAGGCTCTACTAAGCTAGTCCCTCAAGAATTGAGAAACTGTATTTATAGAGGTTCATTTAACGATATGTTGGAAAGTATTGCAAAAAAGAATAAAAAACTGGAAATATTATTTGTTTCGCCCAATAATAGAAAAACGTATCAAGAAACTATTTTGCGTTTTTTTGCAATGCAAGATTATAACAATTATAGAGGCTCAATTTTAAAAACGATGAATACGTACATGAGTAAACATCAGAACGATGATGAAGATGCAATTAAAGAACACAAGAAAAAATTTAATTCAACGATGGACACAATACTTCAAGTTATAGGAAAAGATGCTTTTTGTACGACTGATAGAGAGTCGGGTGAATTAATAACGAAATTTAGTGGCTCGGTGTATGATTCTATAGCAATCCCATTTAGTATGTTTAATCCTCATGATTTAATGAAATATGCTGATAAGATAAGAGAAGCTATAAATGATATGAAACTTAACGATGAAAGATACAAAGAAATTACTTACGGTGGTACAGGTTCAACAAATAAAGTTAGAGGAAGAATAATTATGGTGTATAATATTCTTCAAGAAATAACAGGAAAAAGTGGAGATGTTGGCGTTACAAGAACATATAGTAAGAAAATAAAAGAAAAGTTATTCTATCCAGGAATTATTTGTAATTATTGTGGAAATAAAATTTTAAGAATAGAAGATGCAGAAGTTGATCACATCAAGCCATTTAGTGTTGGCGGTGAAACAGAATTAGAAAATGCACAACTCTTACATAGGCGTTGTAATAGAGAGAAAAATAATAAAATTGTTAATAAGACAAAGTAATAATTCGATTAATTTCTTATCATCCACCACACAAACTCTTTCAAACCAGTAAATTTATCAAGCACATCAGAAGATGATTGAACATAACGATAAGAATTCATTACACTCCACTTAATCGATTCAGGTTGAGTGGAGTATTTTTTTGCCAATTTCTCATAACTCTTTTTTAAAACAAATTTTTTAGAACGATTCTTAAAACAATCATAAATAACTTCTGCAAGAAGATCTGTTCCTTGAGAATGAGAAAAGCCTAGCTGATAGAGTTGACTTCTAAAGTCAATTATATCGCTAGGCTTTTTTAGAGGGCAAAACCCCCTAGGATTTTCAATCATATTTTTATCTATTAACATCAAATCGCAATGTTTGGATATATATTCAATAGTGTTTAAATCTGATGAAGAACAATCTTTAATATCAAACACTTTATCTTTAGTCAAACGTTTTGTAATCCAAGAAGCCAAGCCTTCGTTTGCTACCGCAATACCGAGTTTTAGCATGATTTCCTCCACATTTAACAAAAAATATGAGTTGATTATAGTAGGGTTTTCAAAATAAATCAATAGATTTCAAACAACTTAACATAACACTATATAATTGCAAAAGCAATAAATGTTGAATTTAAGCGAGTTCCAAAAAATATTGGTTTCTATAATACACACTTTTTGCACTTTTCTAGACATTTTTTTCTTATCAATTTAATATGGACACATAAAAGACGAGAGTCTTTATCTTAGTAAGCAAGAAGATAGCTTACAGAATTTGTTTATTTTCTAATCATGAGGTTTTTCCTCATTTCGTTGAAAAACCTCTTTTTTCTTAATCTATTCATTCTCTAAAATATTTCATTTCTAAACCAAAGAGACTTCCAGAAGATATACCTTAATATTGAAATTGATTTTAAAAGAGTGGATAGCAGTAGATTATTACGTCTGTTGCTATTTTTTTGCTGTGATTTTTTTAGAAAGAGGTGTTATTATGCCAGAAGAAATTCCAGTAGAACTTCAAAATGAAATTATGGACACAGTTGATACATATGTCCATAGAACTTTAAGAAGCACAAAAAGAAAATATGAAAGGAGGGAAAGAAGAAACTACTACCAATTATTATTGAATAATAGTTATGGTGATGAAGCAATTAATAACATTATTGGTTCTGAAGATGTTGAATGTGATTGGGGATTTCTAGATTCTATTGAAAATGAAAAGTTATTATTAGAATTAAAAAGATTATCACCAAAAGAATTAAAGCTTTTAGAATTAAAGTTTTATAATGAATATTCAAATGATGAAATTGCTAAGGAGTTAAATTATACGGATAGGACAACATATGTAATGCTTAATAGAATAATAAATAAGTTAAAAAGAAGTATGGTTTAAGGAGAAATAATATGAGATTATTTAAAAATTATTATTTAGCAGTTTATGGAGATATTAGCGACAAATGGAACTTAACAAAAGAGTTTGAAGATGAAATAGATATCTTGTCTAATGGTGATGAAGATTTAAAGCAAGAGTTACTTCTAAATATGATTGTTTCTTTTAATTATATTCTTAATAAAGTATTTTTTTATTTAGATATGAAAAAAATAAAAAATATTTGATTTTCAGTTAAGATTTTGGCTTTCAAAATGTCGTATATAGGTAGAAGGGAAAAAAGAAGAACTTTTCCTATATGAACATTGAAAGCTAAATATCAAACCTAAAATACATTACTTATGTGGAGAGCCATAAGATGCCTATTAAGAGAACAGATAGGCTAAAATGAATTAAAAGCAGTCTACGTTGGACTGTCGGCGAAGATCCATGTGGGGAAAATAATGATACTTCTGCCTAGTCCTAACTCATCGTATGGGGGGTAGCCTCTTGGTACAAGGGGAGTTCAAGACGAATGGGTGTCTTGACTATGTTGCGACTAACGAAGCAAGTTTTAAGGTAATTCATTTTTTTCTTATGGTACTAATCCTAGTACAAAACAACAATCCCAATTATTAATTATAGATAATATAACTGCATTACTAAGGTTTATGAGGTCAGTTTTATATGCTTTAGTAATGCAGTTATATTATCTACTTGTCAAGAATTAAAAAATCTTACTTTTAAGCATGGTTACATGCTTGTAATTATTTTAAATTTAGAAATGAATATGGAGGTATAAGTATGGAACATTTAGGAACAATAAAAATGTATAGTGTTGATGATGTGTGCAAAATACTAGGCATTGGAAGAAAAAAATGTTTAGATTTGTTTCATTCTGGAGATTTTCCTTCTTTGCAAATAGGAAAGACATTGCTAATTAAAGAATCAGCTTTTGATAGTTATCTAGATAGTAAACGACTTATACGAAGATAGAAGTGAGGTAGAAGAAAGTGAGAGAAGATTTAAAAATTATAAAAGGACAATACATAATAAAACAAAAAAGAAAAATAGATAATCACAAACCAATTTGTCTGATTTGTCAAAAATGTACTCATAAAGATTTCTGCAATAATAGGAAGAATCTTAACAAGATGAAAACTTGTGTTGATTGCAAAAATTGTAGCAATGCTGATATATGTGATACGTTTTATATTGCTAAGCAATATAAAGCTACAATAACTGTTGGAAGAGATTTAAATGGTAATGCATTAAGAAAATCATTTTCTTCTACATCTGAAGATGAAGCAGTATTTAAAGCGATTCAATATAAAAAAGATTATGATATGGGCTTAGTTACTAAAACAGGAGTTAAACAAAAGTCTATATA
>JAEEGL013117021.1_pt1 | contig 14513 bp, 11 predicted proteins | sample 9134231 | NCBI WGS metagenome assembly JAEEGL01 (sample SAMN16246548, study PRJNA631951) | gut metagenome | biome: gut microbiome; feature: rumen; material: fiber-attached | host: Bos | place: Iran: Karaj | collected 2018-10
CGGCGTGCCAGCTCGACGGCGTCGAGAGGCTCGGTGAGCGGGCCAATCTGGTTAACCTTGATGAGGATAGAGTGGGCAGCACCCATCTTGATGCCCTTCTGCAGGAAGTTCACGTTGGTAACGAAGAGGTCGTCACCCACGAGCTGGCAGCGGTCGCCAATGCGCTCGGTGAGCTTCACCCAGCCTTCCCAGTCGTTCTCGTCGAGACCGTCCTCGATAGAGTCGATAGGATACTTGGTGATGAGCTGCTCGAGGTAGTCGATCTGCTCGTCGTCGCTGAGCTTCTTGCCATTAGGATCTTTCTGCTTGCCGTCCTTGAGTTGCTTGTAGTCGTAGAAGTACTTGCCATCCTCGATTACAGCAAACTCGCTGGCAGCGCAGTCCATAGCAATCTTCACGTCCTTGCCAGGCTCATAGCCAGCTTTCTTGATGGCCTCTACGATGCTGTCGAGAGCATCCTCGATGCCGTTAAGAGCGGGAGCGAAACCACCCTCGTCACCTACTGCAGTGCTCAGGCCACGTGCCTTGAGAAGTTTAGCGAGGTTGTGGAATACCTCAGCACCCATGCGGATAGCCTCTTTCTCGGTAGTAGCGCCAACAGGGCGAATCATGAACTCCTGGAATGCGATTGGGGCGTCGCTGTGAGCACCACCGTTGATGATGTTCATCATGGGAACGGGGAGCACATAAGCATTAGTGCCGCCAATGTAGCGATACAATGGCATGTGAAGTGCGGCAGCAGCAGCATGAGCAGCAGCAAGCGAAACGCCCAGAACGGCGTTAGCGCCGAGTTTGCTCTTAGTCTTGGTGCCATCGAGCTCAATCATGCGGTTGTCGAGAGCGCGCTGGTTGAAGACGCACATTCCCTCAACATGAGGAGCGATGATGGTGTTGACGTTCTCAACAGCCTTAGTCACACCTTTACCCAGGTAACGGCTCTTGTCACCGTCGCGAAGTTCGAGAGCCTCATTCTCTCCAGTAGAAGCGCCGCTAGGCACCGAAGCGCGTCCCATAACGCCATTTTCGAGTGTTACTTCAACCTCCACTGTGGGGTTGCCACGAGAATCGAGAATCTCTCTTGCATGAACTTTAGAAATCTTCATAGTTTCTTTTTATTTGAGTGTTTTTAAAATGTGTTTTTATATTTTTTGCAAAAATAGTGAATTACTAGCAAAAGACAAAATCTTGAGTTTTTTATTGCCGAAAAAATGTAAGACAAACGATTGCTTTTTCGGTAAACGGAAGCGGACTCTTTCCTCTTAACTTTGAATTCTTTGTTCTGAACTGATAAATGAGAACTTTTTTATTTTACTATTATAGGGAATGCTCCGTAGTAATAAGTTGTGCCGTTGTTCACTATTGCCACAAGTGTGAAGTAGCCTTGAGTGACAGGTACCAAATCCAAATATTGAGAACCCTGGCTGGTACCTAGTATGACGTTTGCCACGTGTGTGTTATCACTGATGCCTAAAACTCCGCTAGTCACATAATGGTTGGTGTAGTGACTCAAAACCCATATTCTCTGAGTCCCTGATGCCAATGAAATGTAAGGGCTGACACCGTCATAATTGCTATCGATAAAACTATAAGGCATAGATGAATTTGTACCAGTAAGGATATAGTCGTAAATCATGGAAATGTCGGCTGCGGTGATTGCGCCGTCAAGATTTACATCGCAGTGTTCAGTGATGTCGATGTCGATATCCCCGAGCAGCACTGAGTACAAAAAGGTTATGTCATAAGCATTGATTGCCCTGTCGTTATTAACATCGGCTCCATTATATAGGTAATGGCAGATGTTGATTTGAGAGGCATTGCTCCAGGGCGCGGTGGTTTGATAGGCGCTAGTGGTTCCTTCAGGCACAAAAAGCGTGATGTTTGCCGATGCCTCAAAAAAATCGCTGCCCACTTGTGGTGGGGTGGTGTTGTAAAGCCACAGCTCACTGAGCGAAGTGCAGCCTTTGAAAAGCTGGTTTCCTAAGTTCTTGATATCGCTGGTGAGGAAAGCCTTGCTTAGACTTGTACAGTTCTCAAATGCACCTTTACCAATGCTGCTTAGCTTGTTGCTTAACACTACCACATTTAGAGAGGAACAACCCTTGAAGGCATGACTGCCTATAGAGGTGATTAGACCATGAATGAAAGGGAATTGCCGTAGTTTTTTACAATTGAGGAATGCTTCATTGTCTATTGAGCTAAGACGCTCTCCGCCATTAATGGTTGTCAGGGCGGTACATCCGGCAAAGGCGCGACGGCCTATGCTCGTGACATTTTTTATGCTGTCAACGGTGTGTAGTGCAGTACATCCCTCAAAGCTTTTATTACTAAAATGTTTGAGATTTAAGCTTGATGTGAGAATTTTTAGATTGTGGTTCTGGGCAAAAGCCTGAGGCATGATAGTATCTACTTCACTTGGCAGAGAGAACGACTCCTGATTCTTAGAGTGTAGATAGTAATAGACGAGATTGCCTCGCTTGTTATAGAGAACATTGTCAATAATCTTGAAATGAGAGTTGCTCTCGCCAATGGAGATTGCCTCGAGCGAAGTGAGGGTAGCAAAGGGGTTTATGTCACCACTCAAATCAATAAAGGCGAGACTATCACAGCCCATTGCTAGATTTTTTACCTGTTGAGCCACTTGCGCCGTAGCGGTGTTTTTGAGCTCGGTAATCACATAGAGGTGGCCGTTTAGGGTCATTCCTAATGGCAAGGTAACTGTGCCACTGGCATTAACAGCAGCGGGTTTGATGTCCAATAATGTCACTTGGTTGCTTGAGTTCCAGTCATAGACAAACTGGTTGTCGCTATACACATCATAACGCTCGACTATGTTGCTAAATCCTTGCCATGCCTCAAGAGCTTGATATTTGCCCATAGTGCCCACGGGCACCTGCAATGTAGCATTGGCTTTAAGTGCTGAGGTGATACCTAAAGTGCCATCGTTGGTTGGGTCATTGCAACGGTAGTTGATTAATTGGATATTGGTGCCGTCAAAGCAGTCTTCTCCAAAGATGGTGGTTGTGGGCGGTATTGCCACTTTCCTGAGATGTGTGGCGTTTTGTAGTGCCGCAGCTTTGATTTCAGTCACGCCAGGCGGGATGTATAGCATCTCGTCGGCTTTGTTGGACGGATATACTGCCAGTTTGCTAAACTCGTTGGCTTCTTCAAGGTCAAAGCCTATGCCATATTTCATCTCGTAGAGCACTCCTTCAACCGAGGAGAAGAAAGGGCAGTTGGGGGCAACGATTATCTCTGTTAGAGCAGACGTCCCCTTAAAGGCATTATACTCAACGCAAGCGATAGAACTGGGCAAGTAGAATGTGGTGAGGCTTGTGCAGTTGGCAAAAGCGTTCTCACAGATTGTGGCTACTCCTCGCAATAGATTCACATTCGTGAGTTTAGAGCAATTCTGAAAAGTTCCCTTCGAGATTGTGCGCAGAGTTGAGGGAATCTGCACTGAGGTCAGCTTGTTGCAGTTGGCAAAAACCCTCTCTCCAAGAGATGAGATACCCTCGTTGAGTATTATCGTGGTGAGTTGAGCGCAACCAGCAAAACACTCGGTGCCAATGGATTCTAAGTGGAAAGCATTACTGGTGTTGAGGGTTGTGACACTCGAGCCTTTAAATAATTGGTCAATAATGCTGATTACATAGTAATTCTCACCGCTATACCCCTTAAAACTATCTCTTATATTCACTACATTGCTTTGGTTTAACATTCCCGAGAGGGCAACGGTATTACTAGAGGTCTTTAGATATGTGTATCCGTCATTATCAATGAAGGAGTAGGGTAGCTCAGTGATGTTGTAGTTGCGCCAGCCAATGGCATTCTGGTAAAGCGAGGCGGTTACACCAGCCTGCCCTGACGATGGCACATATATCGTAACCGAACTGTTTAGTGAAAATGGGTCGCCAGTAACAACCAAAGGCTGCTCGGCAGTAACAGTGATGCTAGTGAGTGAGGTGCAGCCATTGAAGATGGAGGTGCCCATGAGTTGAATATCGCCAGGCAACATAATGCTGGTTAGCGAGGTGCAATAGGCAAATGCGTTGGTGCCTAAGGTTGTGAGTCCGCCACGGCCTTCCAAGTTTTCGCACGACTGCCATTTCACATTTTTCAGCGAGGAGCAGCGCATGAACGCTCCATTACCCACCTTCAAAGGTGAGTCGTTGTTCATGATCACTGTGCTCAGCGAGCCGCATTGAGCAAAGGCATAGTCTTTAATCTCAGTTATTCCGTTGGGGATGTTGACTGAGGCAAGAGCCGAGCAGTTGAGAAAAGCCCGCTTGCCTATCGTTGCCACGTTAGAACCAAATGTCACGCTTGTTAGTCCCGAGCAGTCACGAAAAGCATTTTCGCCCACTGCAGTGACGTCATATGCCTTGCCGTTGTTGCTCACGGTGGCTGGGATGACAACCTGCCCGCTGTAGCTGTTGTAACTATTGCCATAGGTCACTTCGGCGGTGAGCGTCTTATCGTTGATGTTGTAGTATATATTGTTGACGCTGAAGTCAAATGCGCTGGCTGTGACACTGCACATCAGCGACAAGAAAACAGCAACAACCGCCATGCGATGCCATTGCTTGATATTTTTCATCGATAATTATCGGTTTAAATAATAAATATATACTATTAACGTAGAATAGTAGGAAGAAATTATATAAGTTCTTAGTTTTTAGTTGTTGTGTTACAGATTATTTGTAACTTTGCACATATTTTGATTATTGCAATGAGCGATGTGGCTTTACATAAGGTGAAATTTGTGACTTTGGGATGCAAACTCAATTTCTCGGAGAGCGCAACCATTGGTCAGCAGCTGCTTGAGCGTGGTATCGCCACGACGGTCAAGAACGACGAGGCGCCCGATATCTGCGTGGTGAACACTTGCAGTGTGACCTCGCTTGCCGACCGCAAGTGCCGGCAGAGCATCCGCAACCTCATCCGTCGCTATCCCGACGCTTTAGTGGTTGTCACTGGCTGCTATGCACAGCTGCAGGGAAAAGCCGTTGCCGAGATTCCTGGTGTGGATATCGTGCTAGGCAATGAGCAGAAGGGCGATGTGGTTGATTACATCGAGCAATGGCTTGGAAATAAGCAGAAGGCCCTTGCTGTTACGCCCCACAAGGACATACGCCGCTTCGCACCCTCGTGTGAGTGTGGCGATCGCACCCGCTATTTCCTTAAGGTGCAGGACGGTTGCGACTACTATTGCAGCTACTGCACCATCCCGCTGGCACGTGGCCGTAGCCGCAGCGGCACTATCGCCTCGCTCGTGGAGCAGGCCCAGGATGTGGCACAGCGTGGTGGCAAGGAAATAGTGATCACAGGCGTGAACATTGGCGATTTTGGCAAAAATACCGGTGAGCATTTCCTCGACCTGCTCAAGGCCCTCGACCAAGTGGAGGGTATAGAGCGCTACCGCATCTCGTCGATAGAACCCGACTTACTGACTGATGAGATAATAGACTGGTGCGCCACTTCGCGCGCATTTATGCCACACTTTCACATACCATTGCAATGCGGCAACGACGAGGTGCTACGGCTCATGCGTCGCCATTACACTCGCGACCTGTTTGCACAGAAGGTGGAGCGCATCCACCAGTTGATGCCTCACGCTTTCATTGGCGTTGATGTGATGGTGGGCACGCGTGGCGAGACGCCCGAGTATTTTGATGACTCGTTGCAGTTCATAGCCTCGCTTGGCGTGCAGCACCTGCATGTGTTCCCTTATAGTGAGCGTCCTGGCACCCTAGCGTTGCGCATCCCTTACATTGTGCCCAAAGCCGAACGCGACGCACGCGTGGCACGCATGATGGAACTTAGCGACCGCCAGCAGCGGCAGTTCATTGAGCGATTCCTTGGCACCGAGCGTCCTGTGCTCTTTGAGCAGCCTCCTCATGGTAGCGCTGTGATGCACGGCTTCACCGACAACTACATACGCGTCACTGTGCCATATTGTCCCGATATGGTCAACACGGTGTCGCCTGTGTTACTTAACAACGATATTATTTCTGCCACTCACAATTCATGACGTGAAATGGTATTCTAAAATATTGTTTGCTCCCATTGGATGGGCTTTGCACTTGCTGGCACTGATGCCATGGTGGGTGCTATATTTACATGCCGATGTGCTTTACTTCTTTGTCTATCACCTGATAGGATATCGCAAGAAGGTGGTTCGGCGCAATCTTGCAGAGTGCTTTCCCGAGAAAAGCGATAATGAACGCAAAATCATTGAGAAAGAGTTTTACCGCCACTTCGCCGACTATTTTGTCGAGACCATCAAACTGCTGCACATCAGCGACGAGGAGATGCGCAAGCGCATGGTTTTTCACAACGCTCACATCATTGAAGAGGCGTTCGACAACAAGCAAAGTATCGTCCTTTATGCCGCTCATTATGGCAATTGGGAGTGGGTGACATCGGTAACGTTGTGGTTCGACAGCGAGAAGCACAAAGATAATATTCAAGGGCAAGTTTATCATCCTCTCGAGAATGAATGGTTTGATCGCTTTTTCTTGAAGATGCGCCAGCGTTTCAACACTGTGTGTATCAATTGGAAGACTATCCTTAGAGAGATGATTATGCGTGAACGGGAGGGAACTCACCTAGGCATAGGATTTATTGCCGACCAGCACCCGCTGCCTAATGACCAGAAACACGTGCTGGATTTCCTGCACCACCCCACAGCATTCCTCACAGGTGCCGAGGCGATAGGGCGGAAACTTCATTGCCGTGCGGCGTTATTCGACGTGCGTAAGGTGAGACGCGGTCATTACGAGTGCACCCTTGTGCCGCTGAGCGATGACATTGCCAACGAGCCAAGAGGCTCTATCACTACACGTTATGCTCGCCTTTTAGAGCGGCGCATCATCGAGGAACCAGCCTACTGGCTTTGGACCCACAAGCGCTGGAAACGCCCCGTCACCTTCCCAGAGGGATACAATAAAGACAACGAAATTGAGTTTTATTCATAAATAGAGTGCTCGTTAGTCAAGACAATCTAGAAATACTAGAAGAACTAGAATGTTTAGAAAAACTAACAACTGACAGTAATGAAACCTGTAGCGGTGATAATATTGAACTGGAATGGCGCAAAGCTGTTGCGCAAGTACCTGCCCACGGTGCTTGCAGGCACCGATGCTGCGATTGCCGATGTCATTGTTGCCGACAATGGCAGTAGCGACGACAGCCTACATGTGCTTGAGCAAGAGTTCCCGCAGGTAAAGACTATTGCCTTTGACAAGAACTACGGCTTTGCCGGAGGGTATAACAAGGCTATAGAACAGACTACTGGTTACCGCTACATAGTGCTGCTTAACAGTGACGTTCGCACCCCTGAAGGCTGGCTCAACCATCTTTATCAATACCTGGAAGATAATCCCGACGTGGGTGCCGTGCAACCTAAACTGCTTCACGACCGCAACGATGGCAAGCGCATGTTTGAGTATGCTGGTGCCGCTGGCGGTTTCATCGACAAGCATGGCTATCCCTACTGTCGAGGACGCATGTTTGAAGCGGTGGAAGACGACCATGGTCAGTACGACGGTAAAGACATCAACATCTTCTGGGCCACTGGTGCATGCATGATGGTACGCAGCGAGTTATACAAAAAGGTGGGTGGGCTCGACGAGGATTTCTTTGCACACATGGAGGAGATTGACCTGTGCTGGCGCATTCACTTGAGTGGCAATGCAGTGCGCATCGTTACCGCCAGTGAGGTGTTCCATCTAGGCGGTGGCAGTTTGCCACAAGGCAACCCTCGCAAGACCTATCTCAACTTTCGTAATAGTCTATTCTTACTCTATAAGAATCTGCCTGTGAAAGACGGTAAGCGCATGCTCATAGTGCGCCGCCTCTACGACACCCTTGCCTTTTTCATGGCACTCGCTAAGCTCCACTTGGGCGACGCTAAGGCCATCATCAAGGCGCATTTACACTATCGCAAACTCAAAAACCGCTACACTTGCCAGCCGCAGGAAAACCTGCTAAAAACATTCCCAGGTGCCCAGCGCAACATAGTTATAGATTACTACCTCAAAGGCAAGAAGTTATTCTGAGAAAAACAGCCTTTCCCCTTTCATCCGTAATTTTGACACCACCTCATAAAAGTTATCAAGGCGGGGACATCAACGTCTCCGCCTCGATAATTTCAAGTTTTTTTTCTTGAAGCCTAAAATTTACTAAACCCAAAAAAAGTGTTTTTCATGGACAAACAACAAATGTATAAAAATAAACAAGCCTAAAACAATTTTTACCTTTATGCCTATGAATTATGTTGCAAAACTAGCACATAATTATAAACCGTGCAAGAAAGTATATACCAATGGGCAAATTTTATAGATAAACCGACTTGACTAAAGATTTTTTCACATTTAGATGTCAAATTTTACTCTTTTGACCTACTTTTATTGATAAACATCATTAAAAAGCCTAATCCAAAATATGATAATAATATAGCTATTTTATTCTTAATTCTTACATTCCTGTCTTTTATGCATAAAAATCGCATATTTTTTATATATTCCCAACAGCGATCTTTGGTGTCTTGCCACTTGGGTTCACGCGCTGGCATTAGTCGAAGCATGTTGAAGCATGCGCTTAGGTGGCGGCTACGCACTGCAGGCAGATATTGTGGGGTCTCTTTCTTAACTTGTTGCTCCAGCGCCTCGAGATGATCGAGCACATGTGTTCGTCGCAGCGACATTGTGTTGATAATGCTACCGGTGCGGTGCATGTAGTAATACATTGGGGCTTTTAGCAATGCCACTTTTTCGACTTTGCGTAGTAGTGGGTAGATAATTGCAAGGTCTTCGTAAAGAGCGCCTTCGGGAAAGCGCAGGTCGTCGAAGAGCTGTCTCTCAAAGATGCGGCTGCATGCCGAGTGGTTGAGTTCACCTTGGTAAAAGATAGTATTGATGGCTTCCTCTTGGGTATAGGTTTTGCAGCGAGCTTTCTCCACGTTCACTTTGCGTGGCGTGTCGCCGTCTTTCAGTTCTTGCCAAGTGCATGCGGCAATCTGTGCTCCGGTATGCTCTATTGTTTGTAATAGTGCTTCAATAAAGTGTGGGTGCACATAGTCGTCGCCATCGATAAAGGTGACATAGCGACCTTGTGCCACCTCAAGTCCGGCGTTGCGTGCATCGCTGAGACCTCCATTTGTTTTGTGAATAACGCGAACATGCCGGTATTTAAGGTCATATTCATCGCATATGTCGCCACTGGTGTCGTGGCTGCCGTCGTCCACGAGTATTATCTCAAGGTCGGTATAGGTTTGCGCCAAGACCGAGTCAATACAACGTGCAAGAAAATCCTGCACGTTGTAGATCGGTATGATGACACTTACCATTAGTCCTCAGTTCATAGTTCACAGTTCATAGTTTATAGTTGGCAGCGGTGAAATGTGCTCTAAAACTCTTAACTATGAACTCTTAACTATTTATTATCGCACTTTCCATTCAAAGCCGTCTTTGGTGTCTTTCACGTCGAAGCCGGCTTCGTTGAGGCGGTCGCGGATGAGGTCGCTGGTTGCCCAGTCCTTGTTGGCTTTGGCACTCTTGCGCATCTCGAGCAGCAGGTCAACGGCCTTTTTATATGGCTCTAGGTTCACGTTGTCGCCTCCGGCAGCGTCGTCGCGCACACCCAGCACTTTGAAGAGATAGGTTTCAAACGTGGTTTTGAGGGTGTCGATGTCTTGCTGCGAGAGAGTGGCGTTGCCGTCATTCACTTGGTTGATGACCTTGCATGCGTCGAAGAGGATTGCGATAACTTGGGCGGTGTTGAGGTCGTCGTTCATCGCCTCGGTGCAGCGAGCCGCATAGTCGTCGAGAGTGATGCTCGAGGTCTCGGCAGCTTTCAGCTCGTTGAGGCGGTGCCATCCGTCCATCATTCTCTCGTAGGCTTTCTCGGCAGCTTGCAGAGCGGCATTCGAGAAATCTACAGTGCCGCGGTAGTGAGCCTGAAGGATGAAGAAGCGTATTGTCATTGGCGTGTAGGCCTGTTCAAGCATCTTGTGCTTGCCAGTGAAGAACTCTTCGAGGGTGATGAAGTTGCCCAGCGACTTGCCCATCTTCTGACCGTTGATGGTGATCATGTTGTTATGCATCCAGTAATGCACCATGTCGTCGCCCTGGCTGGCTACCGACTGCGCGATTTCGCACTCATGGTGCGGGAACACGAGGTCCATGCCGCCACCGTGGATGTCGAAGTGGCTGCCCAGGTATTTACGTCCCATAGCGGTGCACTCGCAGTGCCAACCGGGGAAACCGTCGCTCCAGGGCGATGGCCACCGCATGATGTGCTCGGGCTGAGCCTTCTTCCACAATGCGAAGTCGGCCTGATTGTGCTTTTCGCCCACACCTTCAAGTTCGCGGCTGTTGTTAATCACATCTTCGAGGTTACGGCCGCTGAGTTTGCCATATTTATGGTCTTTGTTATATTTCTCTACATCGAAATATACGCTGCCATTGCTCTCGTAAGCATAGCCGTTGTTGAGGATTTCCTGCACCAGCTGCTCTTGCTCGATGATGTGACCAGTGGCATGAGGCTCAATGCTGGGTGGCAGCACGTTGAGCGCCTGCATGGCGGCATGGTAGCGGTTGGTGTAGTATTGCGCTATCTCCATAGGCTCAAGCTGCTCGAGACGTGCCTTCTTTGCTATCTTGTCCTCGCCTTCGTCGGCATCGTGCTCCAAGTGGCCCACATCAGTGATGTTGCGCACATAGCGCACCTTATAGCCTAAATGCTTGAGGTAGCGGAACAGCACATCGAAGGTGATGGATGGGCGAGCATGGCCCAGGTGTGGGTCGCCATAAACAGTAGGTCCGCACACATACATCCCCACATTAGGCTCCTGCAAAGGCTTGAACAGCTCTTTGCGACGAGTGAGGGTGTTGTATATAAAAAGTTGATGAGTCATGATCAATTCTTTGTGCTTAATAGTCCTAGAATTTCTAGATTAACTAGATTTACTAGAATATTATGCATCGTGCATTATGCATTGTGAATTATGAGATTAGGCTTGTCCCTTAGGCAGGGGGAAGTCCATGATGCCGTTGTTGGGATTATTTATCTGGCGGGGTTTGATTTCGCCGAAGTGTGCCTCATATTTATCGATGTTTTCCTTGAGCGCGAAAAGCAGTTGCTTAGCGTTTTCGGGAGTCATGATAATGCGGCTTTGTACGCGTGCTTTAGGGGTATTAGGAGCCACAAATATCATATCCATCACAAAGTCGTTGGGAGAGTGAGAGATAACGGCAAGGTTTGCATAGCGGCCCTGCATTTCATCGTTAGGAACTTCAATTTGAATCTGGTTTTGTTTCTTGTTTTCGTTTGCCATTTCTGTAATATTTTATATGTGTTAATATTCAATTGAACTGCAAAGGTACAAAATAGTTTTCAGTTATTAGTTTTCAGTTGTTAGTTTTTAGTTTTTTTTCTTGCAGTCAAGGCAAAAAACGCAGTTTTTTAATGAAAAACACATTTTTTTCAGTACAAAAATCAATGAATTTGTGTGGATATTGTAAATGTCTGTTGTATAGAGAATTATGTGCTAAAAAATGTCCACATTGTTACACAAGTTTTCATGTTTTTTACAGCGGTTGTCCCCATCGTTTTAAAAGTTGTCCTGGCAATTATAACACCTCGGCTTGCTGTCATTGTAATTTTGCATCGTCATCACAAACCAACAGTTGGCGAGTGGTGACAAAACCAACAACAAAAACATTTTCGAGTTTACACATAATTTTATTAATCATTTAAAATTTACTATTATGAAAAAGTTAGTTTTATTGTCAGCAGTAGTTTTCGCAATGACCTTTGCATCTTGCAAGACCGACCCCGCCACCAGCGCCAGCGCAAGCAGCACCAGCGCTCCAGCCAGCACTGAGAACGTTCAGAGCACTCCAGCCGAGGCTACCAGCGCTGTAGCATCTGAGAACAAGGACGCCGCCGAGGTTTCGGAGAACAAGGACGCCGCAACTCCTGCAGCAGAGCAGGCAACTGAGGAGAAGACCAAGGAGACTAAGTCTGAAGCTTAAATCCACCAAAGCTAGATCACAAAATGATAGCGGGTGTGGCACACAAAGGCGCCACACCCGCTTTTTTTTGCGTTGTATGTTCCTACTATTTGCTTGCTTTAGCCTCTTTGCACTGCGTGTACATGGCGGGGCAGTTGCACACTACGAAGAATTTGCTGCCTTCGGGCTTCACTATTTCTACACCTCGCCAGTTGGTGTCCCAACCTTTGCTGTCGATGAGCAGATAAATTACGGTGCCGTGCAGCATCTGACTCTCTTGATACTTCTTGTTAGGGTCAACCTTCATTTTGATGGAGTAGGGCGGTTCAACTTTATAACCATTCTCAGGCGTAGCGCCGTCGAGCATCGCCCAAGCTATATAGGGGCGGGCATAAAACTGGTCTTTGCCCATAATCTCGCGTAGTCGCCCTTCGGTGCTGTTGTAGTTGGTTTGGGTATTGTTAAGGCGCAGTGCCTCTTCTCCGTCGGTGCGGTTGTTGCGGTAGAGTTCAAACGCCATCACCTGCAGTGCTGCAGCGCCTTGAGGCTCATTGCCAAGCACCTCTTGCATCTGTTTCCATTCGTCAAGATTTTTGGGGAAGGCATTAAACTCCACGCTAGTAGTAGCGTCGGGTTTCCAAGTGTTGTGGTCGATGTCTCCTTTGCAAGCCGCCTCAAGATCGGCTTTTTCGTCAACTTTGCTTGACTGTTGTGAATCAGAATCTTGGTCTTTAGATGTTTGATTGCACGCTGTGTTAGTGGCTCCAATGATAAAAAGAGTTGCCACTGCCATAATAATTGCTTTTGAGATTTTCATGTTATCTTGTTTTTGTGTTATCCAATTCACAAAAGTAGGTGTTTTGCTGCATAAACGCAAAAAAATCACGAAAATTCAACCAATACTTGCTCTTTAGATGTGTTTGTGGTAATTTTGTGCTTGTTTACTCGTAAGCTTGTTAGCTCCATGACACAAGAACTTGAAGATTACATACTTGCCCACATCGATGCCGAGCCTGAGCATCTGCATCAGCTTGACCGAGACACTCACATAGAGTTGCTCTACTCGCGCATGTGCTCGGGGCATCTGCAGGGCAGATTGTTGAAGATGCTCGTGCGCATGATACGCCCCAAGCGGGTGCTTGAACTCGGCACTTACTCGGGCTACTCGGCGCAATGCCTTGCCGAGGGACTGCTCGATGACGACGCCATAATTCACAGCATCGAGATAGAGGATGAACTGGAAGACTTCCTGCGCCGTCATTTTGCAGAATCTCCTGTAGGCAACCGCATTACGTTGCACATAGGCGACTGCAACGAGATAGTGCCACAGCTTGGCGGAGAGTTCGACCTGGTGTTTATCGATGCCAACAAACGACAGTATGTCGATTATTTTAACCTCGTCATTGACCACGTGAAGCCTAGCGGTTTCATCATCGCCGACAACACCCTATGGGACGGTAAGGTCACTGACCTCCACGGCAAAAAGATGGACGACCAGACGCAGGGCATCCTCGACTTCAACGACCTGGTGGCCCGCGACCCAAGAGTAGAAACCGTGATCCTGCCCCTACGCGACGGGCTCACGATACTCTATAAAATGCATAATTGACTTTGCCTTTGTTTTTGTTGCATTTTTGCTGAAGAAAAGGTAATAATTCAATGATTTGTTGCGTTATAGAATAAATTGTGAAAGGCAACCGAGTACCAACCCTTAAAGACTTAGCGTTATGAAACACGGTAAATCAGTATGCAACACTCTCAAGCAAATCAGGCTTGACGTTGCTCGTGCCAATGGCATTGATTACGTTCCTGCTCCATGCACCCACAATGGCGACTGCGCTGGCACATGTCCTGCATGTGAGAGTGAGGTGCAGTACCTTGAGAAAGAGATTGCCCTCAGGCATTCTTTGGGCAAAGCTGTGCTGATTGCCGGAATTGGACTCACAAGCCTCACAGCAATGGCCAGCACATCAAGTAATGCCGCGACCTCTTCGCCCAATAGCATTCATAGTCAAGTGAGTGACACAACGCTTCAAAGTGAAATTTTTGGTAGGAATCCTCACCGCATGCCAAGCTTTCCTGGCGGGGATGCTGCACTCATGAGATTTATAAGTGAACATGTGGTATATCCTGAAGAAGCCTACAAAAATGGAATTGAAGGCAAGGTGATTGTGCAATTCCTTATAGAAGAAACTGGCAAGGTGGGTGAGGTGAAAGTGGCCCGCTCGGTAAGCGAGGAACTCGACCGTGAAGCCGTGCGTGTCATCAAACTATTGCCTGATTTCACACCAGCTTACAACCACATCAAGCACGAACCAATGAAGATATGGTACACCATGCCCGTTACCTTCAAGTTACAACAGCATCAGCAAACAGATGCTGATGTGCGTCGATGTGTTGAGCAGATGATACAAGTTGGCAACCAGAACGTGGACCAAATTCTCACGCCAACCCTGAATGCGGTTCTTGCCCATGCTCATAGCATCTTCAGCGTTA
>JAEEGL013379149.1_pt1 | contig 14513 bp, 10 predicted proteins | sample 9134231 | NCBI WGS metagenome assembly JAEEGL01 (sample SAMN16246548, study PRJNA631951) | gut metagenome | biome: gut microbiome; feature: rumen; material: fiber-attached | host: Bos | place: Iran: Karaj | collected 2018-10
AAGAATGTCGACTCGGTTGGTCGCAGCCAGCACGATGATTCCCTCGTGAAGACCGAAGCCGTCCATCTCGACAAGCAGCTGGTTGAGTGTCTGCTCGCGCTCATCATGCCCGCCGCCCATACCGGTTCCGCGGCGTCTTGCGACAGCGTCAATCTCATCGATGAAGACGATACAGGGCGCATGCTTTTTGGCATCCGCAAACATCTCGCGGACACGCGAAGCGCCGACGCCGACAAACATTTCCACAAAATCGGAACCGGAGATCGTAAAGAACGGCACTCCCGCCTCGCCTGCGACCGCCTTGGCAAGCAAAGTCTTACCGGTGCCGGGAGGTCCCTCAAGAAGCACTCCCTTGGGGATGCGCGCTCCCATGCGCAGGAATTTCTGCGGATCTTTGAGGAATTCGACGAGCTCCATGAGCTCCTCTTTTTCCTCTTTCAGACCGGCGACCTGCTTGAAGGTCACTCTCTGCTCCGCGGGGTTGATCATCTTTGCCCGGCTCTTGCCGAAGTTCATCGCCGACATGCCTCCGCCGCCCTGACGGCTGATCATAAAGATCACAAAGAAAGCCATCAGTCCCATCATGATCAGGGGCAGGATGGTCGACATGAACACGCCCTCCTCCTGGACATTGTCCATCTTGTAGGAAATACCCTTCTCATCCAGATAGGAGGAGACCTCTCCGACATCTGAGACATAGACGCTCTTCGGCTCCGTCTCATCCTTGACCAATATGGTCACGCGTCCGGTCGGAACGGATCTGTTCTGGTGGATCTCGACTTTCTCGATCTGATTTTTCTCGACATAACTCTTGAACTGCTTATAGGTCATGGACCCGGCGTTCTGGTTATCCTGTGTCAGGAAATACACCAGGAACAAAATGCCCAGAAGCATCAGGAGAAAGCCGTATCTCCCCGTTCTGTTTCTGTTATTGTTTCCCAATCAATGAGCTCCTTTCAGTTGCAGGTATTATTCGCCGGACTCTTCCTGTTTGAAATACCCGATATACGGAAGATTGCGGTAGTGCTGCTCGAAGTCGAGACCGTAACCGATGACGAATTCATCCGGAATGACAAAGCCGACATAGTCCACATCGACTCCCTGGACCACACGGCGGTCCGGCTTATCCAGCAGAGTAGTCAGTTTAAGGCTTGCGGGATTCCTCTTGGAAAGCAGTTCGAGCAGATAGGAAAGAGTCCTTCCGGAATCGATGATATCTTCCACCACGAGGACGTTGCGTCCCTCGAGCGGTTCATCCAGGTCCTTGATCAGCCGGACGACACCGCTGGATGATGTGGCGTTCTCATAACTGCTGACGCTCATGAAGTCCATGGTCATCGGGCAGGTGATATGCTTGGCCAACTCTACCATATAGTAGACACTGCCTTTTAAAATGCCGACCATATGGAGATCTTTACCCTCGTACTCCGTGCTGATCTGTTCGCCCAGTTCCTTGACGCCTTTTTCTACTTCTTCCTGTGAGATAAGTGTGTAAATAGTGCTGTCAGCCATTGATCCTCTCTGCCCTCCATTCGATGATGGTCTCCGTCCCGTCGGTGATCAGGCAGTCCTGTGCCTGACGATAGCCGACGATCCAGTAGACATGGTGTCCATCCGCCAGGAGCATGATCTGATCGCGCTCATCAGCCGGGATCTTGTGGTCGGTAAACCAGTCCCCCAGCTTCTGCCGTCCTCCGTCCGCATTGACGACCAGATAGTCTCCGTTCTCGCGTGTTCGCCACACGGAATTCTCCCCAATTATATCATAATCAAAATACTTAGTATAGGGATCGCCCGCGAGATCAGGGCTTTCATCGCTCCCGATAATGCGGCTGGTAAAGGCATATCGGACCGGCTGTGAGATTGTCTGCTTCCCTGCCGGATGAATGGAGAGAGCGTGTGCCGTCCTCAGACAGACAACACCTCCGGGCAGGTCCAGACTCTTGCCTGCAGGCTTATAAAGCAGAGCTCTGACGGCGTCGATATGTACATTTCCGATATCGTGTGCACCGCCTGCCGCCTCTGTCAGCACGCGCTGTAAAAGGCGCGCCACGAGCACTTCAGGCTCCAGTCTCAGATCCTCGCCGATCAGCCGGCTGTCATCATTTTTTGTGACATAGGCCGCGGCAAGCTTATCAGTCTCTGACTCGAGATAATCATCGATCCTGCGCAGTTCCGCAGCCGCGCGGTCAATATGCTCCGATGCCCGGGCGTTGACCCGTTCCTGAAGGAGCGGGATCACTTCATGGCGGATGCGATTGCGCTGATAAACGAGCTGTGCGTTGGTTTCATCCTCCCGGTAGGCAAGACCGCGTTCCGCGGCAAAGGCCTCGATTTGGTCCCTGCTTGACCACAGCAGAGGTCTCACATAGAGACCGTCGTCGGGTTTGATGCCCGCAAGGCCCCGGATGCCGGTCCCCCTGCAGAGATTAAAGATCATGGTCTCCACACTGTCATCGCGGTGGTGAGCCAATACGATCCTGTCCGCTTGCTCACGGACCAGCTCCTCCTCAAATATCTTCCGGCGCAGGATCCGGCCGCATTCCTCCGCGCCGATACCCCGTTCTCCGGCCTCTGCCGGCACGTCCACCCTCACGCTGCGGCAGGGGATCCCTTTTCCGCGGCAGAGATCCTGCACGAATTTCTCATCCTCGTCCGCGCTCTTCCCGCGAAGACCGTGATGTACATGGACGACGCGCAGCTCCCACTGCCGGGCCGGCGCCAGTTCGCATAACACTTCCAGCAGACATACGGAGTCCGCGCCGCCGGAGACGCCGACGATCAGTCTGTCGCCGTCCTCCATCAGCCGGTTCTCTCTGATATATGCTTCTGTCCGGGCTACCCAACTGTTACCGGGCATAGGATACTCCTTTGAAAGAAAAAAGGCTGCCGCATCAATATGCAACAGCCTGCATCGCCGTCAGTCAACTGCTTATTTCGTCTTGAGCAGAATGTCGTTCGGATAAGCTAAGCCAAGCTTTTCCATCGCTACTTCTTCCACATACTGATCCGAAGCCATATATTCCTCGAGATCGTCGAGTTCCTCGGACCGTGCCTGCTCCTGCCTGATCTGCTCTTCAAGCTGCTGACCCTGCCTGAGATAAGCTGCTTCTTTGTGTTTCAGAGACAATTTTAGCACCCCTGAAACTACCACCAAGCATATGACAACCATTACGATCATCAGCATACTGCGAATCCTTTTACGCCGGATGACTCTTCGCGTGTGGTTGCGATTAGCTTGTCCCCTTATTCTGGTCATATCTTCTCCCCGTGATAAACCAAACACACAAGACCTCCCCAAGTCTTGCTGAATCATCATAAAACGAAATAAAAACGTTTTCAAGCAATTTTCGCTGAATTTGTTAAAATGGTGTCTAACTTCTTCTCCGCTACACTATATATAGCGGTACATCTCCTTCGCCTCTTCTTTCCTGACTGTTTCAGCCACAGAGGTGATCTCCACTTTCACGGTGCGTGTACCGAAAGCAATCTCGACGACATCACCTTCTTTGACGGAGTATCCGGCCTTTGCCGTGCGGCCGTTGACACTCACCCTTCCACCGTCACAGGCCTCTCGGGCGACCGTACGCCGCTTGATCAGCCGCGATACTTTAAGGTATTTATCTAATCTCATACATGCTCCCTGACAAAGAAAAAGGCCGCCTCAAGAGGCGGCCTCATTGATCATAAACAAATCGTCTTACTGGACGGCAACCTTCAGAGCCTTGCCAGCCTTGAACTTCGGAGCCTTGCAGGCAGCGATCTTCATGGTAGCGCCGGTCTGCGGATTTCTTCCCTCACGAGCAGCTCTCTTGGTAACTTCGAAAGTACCAAAGCCAACCAGCTGAACCTTCTTGCCCTTCTTGAGCTCAGCAGTAACTGTGTCGGTGAAAGCCTTAAGAGCCTTCTCTGCGTCTTTCTTGGAGAGATCAGCCTTGTCAGCGATAGCTGCCACTAATTCTAATTTGTTCATAACAATTTCCTCCTTGACATATTAGTTGTTTTGATGTGATAACCACCTTTAACAGTTATACAGATTTTAGCGCTGTTTGTCAAGCTTTTCAGCGTAAAATCAGCGTTTTTTAGCGATTTTCAGAGTTACTGTCAAGCATGTGCTCTAGTTTAACAGTTCTTCCTCCACCGCTCGTTTCATCTCCTCCGTTTTCTGTGCGGATTCTGTCTCCGACGCAGCCCGGATCCCGAAGTAAACTTTGATCTTCGGCTCGGTCCCTGACGGACGCACACATGCCCAGGCGCCATCCTCGAGTTCATAGTACAGGACATTGGATTTAGGAAGCGCAATGGCCTCCTCCCTGTCTGTCCCTGTCTCTTTTCGAATTCCGGTCTGATAATCGCGGACAGCAGTTACGCGGTAATCTCCGATGCTCTCCGGCGGCACTTCACGGAGATTCTTCATCGTCTCCTCGATCTTGGCGCGTCCTTCCACTCCCTCATGTGAAACGGCTGTGACTTCCTCGCGATACCATCCGTATTTCTCAAAGACGGCGACCATCGCATCCCAGAGCGTCTCGCCCTTGTCCCTGTAGTAAGCGGCCATCTCGCACAGGATCACCGCAGCGCCGACCGCGTCCTTGTCTCTCGCGTAACCTGCCGCCAGAGAACCGTAGCTCTCCTCGAATCCGAACTGATAATGTCCGTGACCGCTCTGCTCGGCCTCAAGGATCTTTTCTCCGATATACTTAAACCCTGTCAGCACTTCGACGAGCTCAGTATCGTAAGCCGCAGCGATGGCATCGGCCAGCTTGCTTGATACGATCGTGCGCACGACAAACGAATCCTCCGGCAGCAGACCGCGCTGCTTTCTCTGCTCCAGAAGATACTCTTCCATCAGGCAGCCGGACATATTGCCGGTCAGCGGATGATACTCGCCTGCCGCATCCCGGACATGGACGCCGAGCCGGTCAGCGTCCGGATCTGTCGCGAGCAGGATATCCGCCTGTTCCTTCCTGCCAAGCTCTAAAGCCAGCTCAAACGCCTGCGGCGTCTCCGGATTGGGATAGGGAGCCGTCGGAAAATCGCCATCCGGCAGTTCCTGCTCCGGCACGACCAGCACCTTATTGAATCCGAGTTTCTCGAGATTGCGTCTCACCGGAAGATTACCGGTGCCGTGCAGCGGCGTGAATACGATCGTCAACTCGTCGGCCTGCCTCTTTATCGCCTCGCGGTCGAGGATCAGGGCGTCGATACAGGCGTCATAGGCCGCATCGACCTCTTCTCCAATGGTAATATACAGACCATCCTTTTCTGCCTGCTCCCGGTCAACCGTCCGGATATCGTGATAGGAGGTGATAGCTGAGACCTCGTCCATGATGCCGGTATCGTGCGGCGGCGTGATCTGTGCACCGTCCTCCCAGTAGACCTTGTATCCGTTGTAAGCGGCCGGATTGTGGCTGGCAGTGATGTTGATGCCTGCGATGCAGTTCAGATATCTCACCGCGAATGACAGTTCCGGTGTCGGACGCAGGCTGTCAAAGACATAGGCTTTGATGCCATTGGCCGCCAAAACCAGGCCGGCTTCCTGCGCAAACTCCGGCGACATATGCCGGCAGTCATGCGCGATGACGACACCGCGTTCCTGTCCGCCCTGCTTAATGATATAATTGGCCAGACCCTGTGTAGCTGCTCCGACCGTATAGCGGTTCATGCGGTTCGTACCCGCGCCGAGTATACCTCTCAGTCCGGCCGTACCGAATTTCAGAGTGTCGTAGAAACGATCTTCGATTTCTTTCTCGTCGCCGGATATAGCTTTTAATTCCGCGCGGGTTGCCTCATCAAAGAACGGATCTTCACACCATTCGCGATAAGCTTTCATATAATCGTTCATCTTTCTACTCCTTTTTTGTATTGGGTTGTCGTGATCTGTAAACAGCCACTGTAACACACCGCGCAAACCATAGGTGGTGTAATGTGGGCGTATGTGTTGAGCAAACCATAGTCACCGACGCGCAGTCTCGCAAGTGCTGTGCGAGCGTGAGAGAGGCACGCACTTTGCCGAACGGCAGCGATGCAAACGGTACGCAGCGAGACAAGCCAAAGGAGACGTGTTTGCGCACATATACGCCCACACTTATACCTCTTGCGTGTCTGCGTGCATGCTCCGGTGTCAGAGCCCCGGATGATTTACAACTCGCAGTTGCCTACCGTACGCGGGAACGGCAGCACGTCGCGGATATTGGACATGCCGGTCACATACATGACGCAGCGTTCGAATCCCAGTCCGAAACCGGCGTGCGGCGTTGTCCCGTATTTGCGCAGATCAAGATAGAATCCGTAATCCTCCTCACTGAGGCCGAGCTCTTTCATCCGTGCGAGCAGCTTATCATAGTCATCCTCGCGCTGGCTGCCGCCGATGATCTCTCCGATGCCGGGCACAAGACAGTCCACGGCAGCGACAGTCTTGCCGTCGTCGTTCTGCTTCATATAGAAGGCCTTGATATCCTTCGGATAGTCGGTGACAAAGACCGGGCGCTTGAAGACCTCCTCGGTCAGATAGCGCTCATGCTCGGTCTGCAGATCACTGCCCCAGTGGACCTTGTACTCAAAGCGGTCGTTCTCCTTCTCAAGCATCTCGACCGCTTCCGTATAAGTGACACGGGCAAACTCGGAAGAGATGACATTGTTCAGTCGTTCCAGAAGGCCTTTGTCGACAAACCGGTTGAAGAACTCCATCTCTGACGGCGCATTCTCGAGCAGATAGCGGATGATGTATTTGAGCATATCCTCCGCCAGCTCCATGTCGTCGTTCAGATCGGCAAAGGCAAATTCCGGCTCGATCATCCAGAACTCGGCCGCATGGCGCGGAGTATTGGAGTTCTCGGCGCGGAAGGTCGGTCCGAAGGTGTATACTTTGCGGAAAGCCTGCGCGAACGCCTCGACATCCAGCTGTCCGCTGACGGTCAGACCCGTCTGCTTGCCAAAGAAATCGTCAGCGTAGTCAAGCTTGCCGCCTGCTGCCAGCGTCTCCAGATCCAGCGTCGTCACCTGAAACATCTCGCCGGCTCCCTCGCAGTCGCTGCCCGTGATGATCGGCGTATGCACATAGACAAACCCTCTCTCATTGAAAAACTGATGGATCGCGAAGGCGAGCAGAGAGCGGACGCGGAAGACCGCCTGGAAGGTATTGGTCCTCGGACGCAGATGCGAGATCGTGCGCAAAAACTCCATCGAATGCCGCTTCTTCTGCAGGGGATAGTCAGCCGTGGACTCGCCCACGATCTCCACTTCATCGGCCTGGATCTCAAAGGGCTGCTTCGCCTCGGGAGTAGCCACAAGTTTCCCGGTGACTGTCACGGCCGCTCCGACATTGACGGCGCAGATCTCTTTGAAATTGTCCAGTTTCTCCCCGTAGACGATCTGAAGCGTCTCGAAGCAGGAGCCGTCGTGGAGCACGATGAATCCGAAGGTCTTGGAGTCCCGGTTGCTGCGCACCCAGCCTCCGACCCGTACGGTCTTGTCGAAATATGCCTCTCTGTTCTCAAAGATCTCTTTTACGGTAGTGAACTGCATCTTATCCCCTTTCCCTTGCATTCAGGCAGGTTATCCGTTAGAATCATACCATGCGCGAAAAAAATAACAATCAAATCTTGTTTCTGACACGGGCGGCTGTTATAGCCGCCGCTTATGTGGCTTTAACTCTTTTGTTTGCGCCGATCAGCTTCAACGCGATCCAGGTGCGTATCTCCGAGGCCCTTACGATCCTCCCGTTCTTTCTGCCGGAGGCTGTTCCGGGGCTGTTTGTCGGCTGCATCCTCGGCAATCTGATCGGCGGCGCGATCGTGCCGGACATTATCTTCGGCAGCATTGCCACGCTGCTCGGAGCAGTCGGCACCTATATGCTCGGCAGACATCGCTCACCCGTCTGGGTCGCGACCATACCGCCGATCGCTGCGAATACCGTGATCATTCCCTTTGTCCTGTACTTCGGTTACGGGCTCAAAGGTTCGACTCCCGCTGTGATCCTTTATTACGCTCTGACGATCTTTATCGGAGAGGTCATCGCCTGCGGAGTCGGCGGGACGCTTCTCGCATTGTTTCTTCGCAAAGTCCCCTCCATCTGGGGCCCCCGCTCTTAATCTTTATTATCTTTGACCCTGTCGTCAACCGTGAGATAGGCCCTCGCGGCATCATCCAGTTTCTGGACGGTGCGTGTGACCCTTTTACCTGTCTTCGGATCCACGCACCGGACTTCCTCATTGACATAGCCGTAGAGCAGCAGCGCCTTGTCTCCCTTGCCCACCATGACGACCGGTTTGTCTTTATTGATCAGATACAGGGTCTGCTCCGCGGAGCATCCGGTCAGATCCAGACTCTCGGTGGCGCCTGCGAACTTCAGCATATGCTCAATGGCGGCCTCCTTGGCTGACTGACCGTCTTCTGCCTTAAAGGACTGCATCCGCTTGATCACATAGAGCAGATCGCGGTTTCCTCTCTCCCAGAATATCTCCTGCATTCCCTCCGTGACGACGCCGGAGAGTTTGTCCGCGGCGGCGATCGCCTCGCCGGGACTGTCATATCCGCGGTCGGCTTTACCGTGACCGAAGACATAATACCGGCCGTTATAATCCTTCTTGGACAACGCGAGCCGGATATCGCCCGCCTCAAAGCTCTGTTTCGGAGTCAGCATATGGGACTTCTTGCCCGAGATACCGTTCTCGTAAACCACATGGACCCTGTCGATCCCGTCCTCTCCGGTCAGGACTACCTGACTGACATTGCCGGCTTTTGAGATCTTATTGTTCTGTATATAGTCGTCGGCGATATCGACATATCCGGTCTCGGTATTCTGTACGCGCTCCATCGTCACAGTCTCGTTCTCGACCCATGCGTCGCGCATATAGACTCCGTCCTTCTGATAAGTCATCAGTTCCTCGTTATCCCTGTTGCAGAGGACCACCTTGTAATAAGGAGTGATCTTTCTGCCGTCCGGCATCGGACCTTCGTCTTCCTCACGCATAACGCCGTATGCGAGGTCTCCTCCGATAAATCCTATCGGTTTGATGCTCTCTCCCCCCGGCGGCTTGACTTTATATTTCTTGCCCTTGCCGAGATCGCGCACCATGATATCTCCGTCCTCGGTCAGATAAGCGATACGGGCCGCATCTTCCGATATGGTATAGCGATCCTCAGTCATGTTTTCCTCAACAGCTTTTTTGGCCGCCGAATTGCCGGCCCCGAGCCTGAGTCTGTACAGCAGATCATTGATCACCACATAATAATTGGCGTCCTCGCCGCCGTAGCTGAGACAGGAGGTGAGCTTGTCCCTTGCCACCTCGTAGCCGAGATCGCTTGGAACGAAGAGGATCTCTCCGACATAGTTCTTTTCATAATTATAATGAAACAGCGACAGCCCTACTCTGCCCTCGTGATCACCGCGCGGCATATAGCCTGCTACCGTGAAGATGACATCGCCACTGCCGGTGACCTTGAGGATGTTGATGTCGCGCTTGTGGTCGTCAGCAGGAAAACTTCTCGTCTTCGCGTCGTAAAAACCGAAGATGCGGACGAAAGCGTTTTTCTTTTTATTGTATGCGTAGACCGTCTCGTTCTGCACAAAGGCGACATTGGAACCGCCCTTATCGACTGTCAGGTCATTGTCCGTGCCGCTGATCCCCAGATTTAAGCCCGCTTCATCGGTCAGGGCAGCCATATCATCGATCCCGTGATCCACCCGGCGCTCAAAGTCAAGCAGATACATCTGCTTGCCGTTGCCGCGGATCCGGTAGAACTCCTCGACCGTATAGATCGTGTCGTCATCCAGCCCTGTCAGCATCACCTGATAACGCATCGTCAGCGAGGTGGAGACGCTGTTTGCCTCATGGATGAACCAGGTGGTATTGCCGACCGCCTCCGGCTTAAGCCCCAGCCAGGTCACATAGTCGTAATCGGATTCGATCGTGACATAATGAAGCGTCTGGTTCTCCAGATCGGCGGGTTCAAGCATTGTCTCGAGCGTACCGCCCTCTCTGGGGTCCATCGTCTGGTCGTGCACATTGACTGCAAAGTCCAGACAGGCTTTGGTCGTTGTCGGATCGGGCGAGACAAGCCGCATGAAGTAGGATACTGTCTCCCCGTCGACATCGGCCTTCATCTCCATCATCGCCTGTGTGTCCTTGCCGAGTTTTTTAAACGCGTCACTCAGATCGAGCTTATAGGCGGTCAGCTGCTGATCCGGGTCGGATTTGACTTTGACCTCCCCGGTGGCCAGCGCACGGCTGCCTCCGAGCCGGTACATACTGTATGTCAGTTTGTCGATCGGCTTGTTGAACGTCGTCACATACAGCGTCATCATTCCGGATTCGTCAATAGGCAGAATATCTCCGTGAATCGACTTGCCGTCAATGTCACCGAGATATCCGTTGAGCGGATTGACCGTATACCCCTGGCAGGCAAAAGACAGACGCGGAAGCTCAGGCGTCGCCATAGTATCCGCCGTCTTTTCCTTTCCTTTGTTTGTCAGAGCGGTGAAGAGCACGACCGACACGATAAAGACGGCGGCCAGCACACCGGTCCGGACCAGATAACGCTTCATGCTTTATCCCCGATAATAATTGATCAGACAGCCCTTAAGGAGTATCTCCCTCTCGGTATCTGTCATATTCCCCATCGTCAGTTCAAGCGGGATCAGTTCTTTTCCCCGCACGATATAACCTGTAAACGCCAGTTTCTCCTTTGCGAGCGCGGCGCGCACATCCGGCAGGAAGACATAATCGCCCTTCTCAACAGGGATATCGCCCTTTTCCACGATCAGAGGCAGCATGCCCCAGTTGATCAGATTCGAGCGGTAACGCTTGGTCGCATACTCCTGCGCGATATTGGCCCAGCCGCCGAGTACCTTCTGACAGGAGGCAGCCTGCTCGCGGGCCGAACCGTCGCCCGGTTTGATCGCGAAGATCGTGCTGCCGATCCCCATCTTGTCCCAGGTCAGATCACCGTATTCGGCCGTGACGCTCTTCCAGACATCTTCCAGTTCCGGCAGCGCCTTCACGGGATCTTCTCCCGCCTCGAGTGCCTTCTGTGCTTTCTGCACGGTCTTGGCCTCTCCGACATAGGCGGGATCTTTTCTGGAGAGAGCAAACTCCGCGAGCCCCAGAGGATTGGAGCGGTAGGAGGAAGTCTCACCCGAAGGGATCAGTTCGTCGGTCGTGGTCACCGGATCCTCGATCCGTGAGACGACCTTGATCAGGAGATTCTCCGCCAACGGCGGCATCTCGGGCCAGTCCTTGATATTCGGACCGAAGCGCACTTCCACGTCCGGATCCGCCTTGCCGTGGCTGTCAAAGACACGCCCGGCGTAGATCGACTGATCGAAGAAATAGTGCTCGCCCGCGTATTCGACATCGAGATCGGCTGCCGAAGTCAGGATCCCGCTGTTTACGGCGGTCGCCGCGATCGAGCGCGCGTCCATCAACGCCACCGAGGCCACCTGCCCCTGCTGGAGCTTGCTGCCCTCGCGGTTCGGGAAATTGCGCGTCGAGTGACGGATCGAGAGATCGCCGTTGGCCGGCGTGTCTCCGGCGCCGAAACACGGTCCGCAGAAAGCGGTCTTTACGATCGCTCCCGCCCCGATGATATCCGCAAGTTTCCCTTTCCTGGCCAGATCCATATAGATCGGCGTGCTTGCAGGGTAGACGCTCATCGAGAATTCGTCGCAGCCGATATTCCTTCCCTTGAGGATGTCGGCTACGGCGCAGAGGTTCTCAAATCCGCCGCCCGCGCAACCGGCCACGATCCCCTGATCGACCATAAGTTTTCCGTCTCTGATCTTGCCCTGCAGAGAATAGTCGACTTCCTCGCCGAGGCTGACCTTCGCGTTCTCTTCGACCTGATGCAGGATATCCGGCAGATTCGCGTTGACCTCTTCGATCGTAAAGGCGTTGCTCGGATGGAAGGGCATCGCGATCATCGGCTTGATCTCGGACAGATCGATCTCGATCATCCGGTCATAGTATGCCACCTCACCCGGAGCCAGTTCCTTATAGGCCTCTTCGCGTCCGTGGATCTCGTAGAACTCGCGGATCTTTTCGTCCGTCTGCCAGATCGAAGACAGACAGGTAGTCTCTGTGGTCATGACATCGACACCGATCCTGAAGTCCGCGGAAAGATTCTCCACTCCCGGCCCGACAAACTCAAGCACGCGGTTGTTGACATAACCGTCTCCGAAAGTTTCCCCGATCAGAGCCAATGCCACATCCTGCGGTCCTACACCCTTTTGGATCTCGCCTTTCAGATAAATGCCGACGACCTCGGGCATCTTGATATCATAGGTCTTCTCCAGGAGCTGCTTGACCAGCTCCGGTCCGCCTTCGCCCATGGCCATTGTACCGAGCGCTCCGTAGCGCGTATGAGAATCGGATCCCAGGATCATATCCCCGCAGGCCGCGAGCATCTCGCGTGCGAACTGATGAATGACCGCCTGGTGCGGCGGGACATAAATACCGCCGTAACGCTTGGCGCTCGTCAGACCGAACATATGGTCATCCTCATTGATCGTGCCGCCCACCGCGCAGAGCGAATTATGGCAGTTGGTCAGCACATAGGGGATCGGAAACTTCTCGAGTCCCGAAGCCCTTGCAGTCTGGATGATGCCGACATAGGTGATATCGTGGGAAGTCAGCTTGTCGAACCGGATCCGCAGATTCTCCATGGAGGGCGCGGTATTGTGCGCCTTCAGGATGCCGTAGGCGATCGTGCCCGCGGCCGCTGCTCCCGTATCTACCTCTCTTCCCAGTACCTGGCCGGCCTCCTGCGCGTTTTCGCAGAGAGTCCTGCCCTGTACCAGATACATACCGTTCTCATAACGCTTCATGATATCCTCCGTATCTTCAGATCTTTTCGACGCCCAGACGGGCCTCTTCCTTATTGATCTTCCAGTCCTTGGTATAGCCGGCCGGCTCGCCTTTGATGACGCTCTCAGCCAGTACGTCGCCGGCGATCGTATCCGCGTTGTCGGCGATGATCTTCTCGAGCTTATCGCTGCCCGTATAGGTCAGCCGGATGTGATCGGTCACCTCAAAGCCGGCTTCCTTACGCATGGTCTGCACCTTGCTGACCACCTCGCGCACAAAGCCCTCCTCGAGCAGTTCGTCGGACAGGGTCGTCTCCAAAACGACCGTAGTCTCGCGGTCCTGCATGGCGACATAGCCTTCGGCCTGTTTTGTCTCGATCAAAAGTTCCTCCTCGGTAAGATCGATCGTCTCGCCTCCGATATCGAGCGCCAGCGTCCCGCTCTCCTTGAGCTCGGCCATCGCTTTTGCTCCGTTTAAAGCACCGAGAGCCTGGCGGATCGCACCGAGCTGCTTGCCGTACTTCGGTCCGAGGATCTTCAGCTGCGGTTTGAACTGATAGTCGACAAAGCTTGCCGCGTCGTCGACGAATTCGATCTCTTTTACATTGAGCTCGTCGAGGATGATCTGCCGGAAATCCTCTGTCAGTTCATCCGGTGTCTGGACCATCATTTTGCCGATCGGCTGGCGGTTTTTGATGCCGGCCTCATTGCGGCATGCGCGGCCGAGCGTAACGATCTGCAGCACCGCGTCCATCTTCTCCTCAAGGTCTCTGTCGATCAAGGACTCATCGACCGTCGGGAAGTCGCAGAGATGGATGCTCTTCGGCGCGTTCTCATCGACACTGCGCACCAGATTCTGATAAATGGTCTCAGTCATAAACGGGATCATCGGAGCCGCGGCTTTCGCGATCGTGACCAGCACAGTGTACAAAGTCATATAGGCGTTGATCTTGTCCTGCTCCATGCCGCTTGCCCAAAAGCGGTCTCGGCAGCGACGCACATACCAGTTGGAGAGCTCATCTACAAAGGTCTGCAAGGCTCTGGCCGCCTCCGGGATCCTATAATCTGCCAGGTTCTGATCGACCTGACCGACGACAGTGTTCAGCTTGGAGAGCACCCAACGGTCCATCTGCGACAGACTGTCTTTGTCGAGCTCATATTTGTTCGGGTCAAAATCGTCGATATTGGCGTAGAGCACGAAGAAGGCGTAGGTGTTCCACAGTGTTCCCATGAACTTGCGCTGACCCTCCTTGACTGCTTCGCCGTAGAAGCGGTTGGGCAGCCAGGGCGCGCTGTTGACATAGAAATACCAGCGGATCGCATCCGCCCCGTACTCCTGCAGTGCCTCCATCGGATCGATGGCATTGCCCTTGGACTTGCTCATCTTCTCGCCGTTCTCATCCAGGACATGTCCGAGGACCAGACAGTTCTTATACGGCGCCTTGTTGAAGATCAGTGTCGAGATCGCCAGCAGCGAATAGAACCATCCGCGGGTCTGATCGACTGCCTCGCTGATGAAATCGGCGGGGAACTGAGACTCAAAGAGCTCTTTGTTCTCGAATGGATAGTGGTGCTGAGCAAAGGGCATCGCGCCGCTGTCAAACCAGCAGTCGATGACTTCCGGCACGCGGTGCATGATCTTGCCGCATTTCGGGCAGCGGATCGTGATCTCATCGATATAGGGACGGTGGAGCTCAGTCCCCTCGAC
>JAEEGL013763260.1_pt1 | contig 14513 bp, 12 predicted proteins | sample 9134231 | NCBI WGS metagenome assembly JAEEGL01 (sample SAMN16246548, study PRJNA631951) | gut metagenome | biome: gut microbiome; feature: rumen; material: fiber-attached | host: Bos | place: Iran: Karaj | collected 2018-10
AGACGAATCTTTTAAAACAATACACACAGGAGAGGTAGTTGAAGGTACTGTTATCGATGTTAAGCCTGAAGAAATGGTTCTCAACATAGGATACAAGTCTGACGGTATTCTTACACAGAACGAATATAGCAACGAACGTACTGACCTGACTACGGTTGCCAAAGTCGGCGACACGATGGAAGTAAAGATCATCAAAGTCAACGACGGCGAAGGCCAGGTTCTGCTTTCATACAAGAGACTGGCTGCAGATCGCGGAAACAAGCGTATCGAAGAAGCTTATAACAACCAGGAGGTTCTTACCGCTACCGTTAATCAGGTACTTGAGGGCGGCCTCAGTGTGGTTGTTGACGAAGTCAGGATCTTCATTCCTGCAAGTCTCGTATCCGATACTTATGAGAGAGACCTCTCCAAGTACAAGGATCAGGAGATACAGTTTGTCATCACCGAGTATAATCCCAGAAGACGCAGATATATCGGTGACCGCAGACAGCTTATCGCAGCCGAGAAGGCTGAGCTACAGAGAAAGCTTTTCGAGACCCTGAATGTCGGTGACATCATCGAGGGTACCGTAAAGAATGTAACCGATTTCGGTGCTTTTGTAGATCTCGGCGGAGCAGACGGACTCCTTCATATTTCCGAGATGAGCTGGGGACGTATCGAGAACCCCAAGAAGGTATTCAAGTCAGGAGATAAGGTTAAGGTTCTTGTTAAAGAGATCAACGGTTCCAAGATCGCTCTGTCACGTAAGTTTGATGACGAGAATCCCTGGAAGGATGCTGAAGAGAAATATGCGATCGGTTCGGTTGTTACCGGCCATGTAGCACGTATGACTGAGTTTGGTGCTTTCGTCGAACTTGAGAACGGAATAGATGCACTGCTTCATGTTTCACAGATCTCCAGAGATCGTGTTGAGAAGCCTTCAGATGTTCTTAAGCTTGGTGAGGAGATCACAGCCAAGGTTGTTGATTTCAGCGCCGAAGCTCATAAGATATCACTGAGTGTAAGAGCCCTTACCGCTCCCACACCTGCGGATGATGAGGCAGAAGATGAGGATGCAGATGTTGTGTCCGTAGACATCGATGCAGAGATCGCTAAGCAGGACGCTGAGGAGGAAGCTCCCGCAGCTGAGGAAGCTCCTGCTGAAGATGCTGCAGAAGAAGCACCTGCAGAAGATCCGGCTGAATAATACTTTTCGAAAGAAGGGCTTGATGGTATGGCTGCATTTGATTACGAATGGCTCAAGAAATCCGTATATGATCTTACGAAGATAGATCTTAATGCCTATAAAGAACGTCAGATGAAGCGTCGTATCGATACGCTGATCGAGAGAAACGGGATAGTCGGATACGATAAATATGTACAGCTTCTTAAGTCGGATAGGGATAAGTTTGAAGAGTTCGTAAACTACCTGACGATCAATGTATCCGAATTCTATCGTAATCCCGAACAGTGGAAATACCTTGAGACTCAGGTATTCCCTCAACTCATCGAGAAGTTCGGAAAGAACCTGAAGATATGGAGCGCAGCCTGCTCCACAGGTGATGAGCCATATTCGCTGGTCATGTGTCTGAGTAAGTTCATTCCTCTTAATCAGATCCATATCACGGCTACCGATATCGATAAACAGGTCATGGCTCAGGCTAAGACCGGTCTCTATGATGAGAAGAGCATTGCCGGTGTTCCTGCCGAGTATAAGAAGAAATACTTTACGCAGATCGGTAAGTCCTATCAGATATCGGATGAGATCAAGAGATGTGTAACCTTCCAGCAGCACAACCTTCTGAAGGATAAGTATTTTGAGAATTATCACCTGATAGTATGCCGTAATGTTGTCATATACTTTACTGAAGAGGCCAAGGCTGAGATCTATAAGAAGTTTGCCGGTTCTCTGGTAAAGGGCGGAATGCTCTTTATCGGCTCCACAGAACAGATCGTACAGTATAAGCAGTGCGGTTTTGAAAGAGCTGAATCTTTCTTCTATCGTGTACCTGAGAATTAAACCTAGAGACGTAAAACAAGGACTTCGGTTTTCCGAAGTCCTTTTATTTTAGATCAGTTCCGGAAGGAGAGCTTTTCGGAGGGGACGCAGACTCCATAGATATAGCCACCAGAGCATATATCAGGTAAGAGTGCTGATGAAACCGAGGACGTGCGATGCATAGTCCGAGAAGAATTCGCGGTCTTTCTTACGCTCATCCGTCATCTCAAGGTATATTTCCTTGCTCAAATAGTCCTTCTTGTAGAAGGGGGTGAATGATAAGTCCCATTCGGGCACGAATATCGATTCCACGCGTGTATAGCAGTTGGAAGCCTGGGCCTGAACCCGGTGATCCTTGTCCACAAATGAAGCAACGGATTTGTGGAGTGCCTCATCCTCTTCGGGGAGATAATAGTAATCCTTGTAGTTGGCGTAGAAGTATTTAAACTCGCCTGCATAAACGGGTACTTTGAGGATACCTTCTTTCCCTTCGCCCTTGAAATAACATCCCAGGGCCATGTGCGTGATCGACTGCGGAAGAGCAGCGGGGAGTTTGATCTTCATCACCAGTTCCGCTTTTTCTTCCCCCTGGTGGTCGGAATATTTATCCATGCTGACCTTTGTGACGGTCAGCTTTTCTTTAAAGAGCTCTGAATATGCGAGGATCGGAGTGATCTCGATCATGCCGCGGATGTCTTCCTCGTTGTGGATCAGCAGCTTGGTAAGAGCATCCACATCGAAGTGAGTGACATATTCCTGATAAACTCCGACAAGTTCTCCGCCGTTCATCTCATCCCTGCGGTCTATCCCGAGATACTGTTCGATCGTTTTTTGCTTGCAGTTGGGGACCTTAAGGAAATTCTTGTAAGGAGAGATCCTCTTATACAGGTCTATTCCCACCATGCTGTAAAGCGGGCAGGGGAAACCGTATTTCTTGCATTTTTCCTGAATATAAGGGATATCAAAATTGTTTCCGTTGAAATGGATCAGGACTTTGTATTTTCTGACCGAATCCAGAAAAGTCTTGAGTATTTCGGGCTCTTCTTCGGGCTTTTCGGCAAAAAACTGCTTGCAGGAAAAAGTGATGCCGTCATAATAGGCGCAGCCTATCATGTACAGAACGGTTGCAGCCGGAGAAAACCCTGTGGTCTCTATATCGATAAAAAGGATATCTTCCAACGGAGCTATATGACTCAGATCATATTTGAGATCAAGATCTTTGAACTGCTTGGTTATAATATTCATGCGTTTATTCTATCATATTATTTTTCAAATGTATGTTTTTTCTGATATGACTTGTGGATATATTTGATCAATTAAGGTAAAATAATCTGTGGTCGTTACTGTTCGCCGATATGTGATTTTGGCAGGACGGTAACGAAATCTATGAAAGGGATCATATTATGGCCAGATATACTTTCACGGGCGGCATTCATCCTTTTGACGGCAAAGCATTATCGAAAGATAAGCCGATCAAAGACTATCTCCCGAAGGGGGATCTTGTTTATCCCATGAGTCAGCATATTGGTGCTCCTGCAAAGCCTGTCGTTGAAAAAGGCGATCATGTGCTTCGCGGGCAGCTTATTGCCGAAGCAGGAGGATTTGTCTCTGCCCCTATTTATTCCACGGTTTCCGGCACAGTCAAAGCCATAGAGCCCAGACGCGTGGTCACCGGAGATCTTCCCTTAAGTATCGTTATTGAAAATGATAATGAATATACGGAAGTAGAGTACCCCGATCCGGTTCCTCTCGAGGAGATGACGAAAGAGGAGATCATAAGCTGTGTACGTGAAGCGGGCGTTGTCGGTATGGGCGGTGCAGGTTTCCCCACGCACGTAAAGCTTTCTCCCAAGGAACCCGACAAGATCGAGTACTGCATCGTAAACGGTGCTGAGTGTGAACCTTATCTGACCAGTGATTACCGACGCATGATCGAGGAGCCCGAGAAGGTGATCAGCGGTTTGAAGGTGATGCTTTCGCTGTTTGACAATGCACGGGGGATCATTGCCATTGAAGATAATAAGAAAGACTGTATCACGCTCATGAAATCACTTATCGGTGATGAACCTAGGATATATGTCAAAGCCTTAAAGACCAAGTATCCTCAGGGCGCCGAGCGTCAGCTGATATATGCGACTACCGGGCGTGCCATCAATTCTTCCATGCTCCCTGCCGATGCGGGCTGCATAGTTGATAATGTCGATACCGTCGTAGCCATTCATAATGCCGTTATCAACCGGAAGCCTCTTATGGAGAGGATAGTAACGGTAACAGGCGATGCCATAGCCGATCCCTGCAATTTCCGGGTACATATCGGTACCAATTATCACGAACTTATCGATGCTGCAGGCGGATTCAAGGAAGAACCCGTCAAGATAATATCCGGCGGTCCCATGATGGGCTTCGGTATCTTTGAACTCGATCTTCCGACTACCAAAACAGCATCGGCATTGCTGTGCCTGACCAAGGATGATGTATCTGCCATGGAGCCTTCCGCATGCATCAATTGCGGACGATGCGTCGAGGTATGCCCCGGACGTGTGATGCCCAAGGTGCTTGCCGAATGTGCGGAACATTACGACAATGAGAAGTTTGTTGCTTTGGGCGGCATGGAATGCTGCGAATGCGGATGCTGCAGCTTCGTATGTCCCGCCAAGCGGCCTCTTACACAGTCCATCAAGTCCATGCGCAAGATCGAGATGGCAGAGCAGAAGAAAAGAGCCGCAGCCAAGGCGGAAGAAGATAAGAAAAAGGGGGAGGAGAAGAAATGAGTACGGAAATGCTGAAAGTATCATCCAATCCCCATGTAAGATCACGCGTGACCACAAGCCAGATCATGGGAGCGGTCATTATAGCACTGCTTCCCGCTGCTGGTTTCGGTATCTATAATTTCGGACTATGGGCGCTCATACATATCCTTATATGCGTGGCTACGACTGTTCTTACCGAACTTGTATATGAACTGCTGTTAAAGAAACCCGTCACCATAGGTGACCTGTCCGCAGTTGTAACGGGACTTTTGCTCGCGCTTAATCTGCCCGCCACCGCACCCTGGTGGATCGGTATCATAGGCGGTGTATTTGCGATCCTCATCGTTAAGATGCTCTTCGGCGGAATAGGTCAGAACTTCATGAATCCCGCTCTGGGTGCAAGATGTTTCCTTATCCTCAGTTTTACCAGGATAATGACGAACTTCCCGGATATCGGGGACGGCCTTTCCGGCGCTACGCCGCTTGCACTGATCAAATCCGGACAGAGCGTTAATATCATGAACATGATCATTGGCCGTACATCGGGTACGATAGGTGAGACCAGCATGATCGCGATCGTGGTGGGGGCATGTTTCCTGATACTTCTGGGTGTCATCGATCTGAGGATCCCCGGAATGTATATCTTATCTTTTGCGGTATTTATCCTGATCTTCGGCGGACACGGATTTGATCCGGCTTATCTGTCCGCACAGCTTGCGGGCGGCGGACTCATGCTCGGTGCATTCTTCATGGCTACCGACTATACCACCAGGCCCATTACGAAGATCGGTCAGTATATCTTCGGCATATTCTTAGGGATAATGACAGGTATATTCAGGATATTCGGTCCTTCGGCGGAGGGCGTCAGCTATGCGATCATTCTCGGCAATCTGATCGTTCCGCTTATAGAGAAGATCACATATCCCAAAGCATTCGGAAGAGGAGGAGAACGCATATGAGATCAATGTTCAAAGACGCGTGTATCCTTTTCGCGATAACTCTGATAGCCGGAATACTTCTCGGCGGTGTATATCAGATAACCAAAGATCCAATAGCCAGACAGGAAGAACTGGCTAAAGCCAATGCGTGCAAGGAAGTATTTGCGGATGCGGCCGAGTTTGAGCAGGATCCCGGTTTTGAACCGGACGGATCTACTCCTGTCCATAATATGCTGTATCCCGGAGAAACGATCGATAACTGCCAGAAAGCTCTTTCGGACGGCGGTGATCTGCTCGGATATGTTCTTACCGTGACTACGCATGAAGGCTACGGCGGAGATATCCGCTTCATGATGGGTATCAGAAATGACGGAACATTAAACGGCATATCACTTCTTTCGATATCCGAGACCGCGGGCCTCGGCATGCAGGCCGAAGAAGTGCTGGTTCCTCAGTTTGCAGGCAAAAATGCCGCAGAGTTTAAGTATACCAAGGACGGGGCAACATCCGATTCCGAGATAGATGCGATCAGCGGTGCGACTATTACGACCAATGCGGTCACAAACGGTGTTAATGCAGGACTTTCTTATTTCCATTCAATTCTGAGTCCTGAAGAAGGAGGTGAGTGATATGTCAGAGATCAAAGACAGACTGATAAACGGCATAATCAAAGAAAATCCCACCTTTGTACTGATGCTCGGCATGTGCCCGACTCTGGCTGTTACCACATCTGCGATCAACGGACTGGGAATGGGACTTACGACCATGGTCGTGCTGACTCTCAGCAATGCGCTCATTTCGGCACTTCGTAAGATCATTCCCGACAGAGTCAGGATCCCTGCATTCATTGTTATCATAGCCAGCTTTGTGACTATCACGCAGTTTTTGCTTCAGGGATTCATTCCGACTCTCTATGAAGCTCTGGGTATCTATATCCCTCTGATAGTAGTTAACTGTATCATTCTGGGCAGAGCGGAGAGCTATGCATCAAAGAGCGGCGTGGTTCCTTCGATATTTGACGGTATCGGCATGGGACTTGGATTTACAGCTGCGCTTACTATAATCGGAGCAGTCAGGGAACTTCTCGGAGCAGGAGAAGTGTTCGGATTCCGTGTGATGCCTGCGTCATTTGAACCCATAAGGATCTTCATCATGGCTCCCGGAGCGTTCTTCGTGCTCGCCATGCTCACAGCCGGCATGAACAAGATCCGCCTGAGTATGGAGGCCAGGGGCAAGGATGCATCCAGGATCGGTTCGGGCGGTTGCGTCGATATGGATTGTAATAACTGTGCCGAGAGAGGCACATGTACACATAAGTTCATCGATACCGATGCGGTACCCGGTGAATCGCTTGAAGAAGGCGCACTCAGAAGAGAGCAGGAAAATGCGTCCGATAAGGATGATAAAGAAGAAACGGTGAACGAAGAAACAGGAAAGGAGGATGAATGATCATGGTTAAAGAATTACTTATCCTCTTGATAGGTTCATCACTCGTAAGCAATGTCGTACTCAGCCAGTTCCTCGGATTGTGTCCGTTCCTCGGCGTATCCAAGAACACCAAGACTGCGGCAGGCATGGGGGTGGCTGTCATATTCGTCATCACTCTGGCTTCGGTCGTAGCGGGCGCCATCTACAACTTTATCCTGGTTCCTTTTAATGTGACATATCTTCAGACCATAGTGTTCATTCTGGTCATTGCTGCATTGGTCCAGTTTGTTGAGATGGTCCTCAAGAAATTCATTCCGTCACTTTATCAGGCTCTTGGCGTATATCTGCCTCTGATAACCACCAACTGTGCGGTTCTCGGAGTTGCGCTCACTAACGTTCAGAAATCATACGGCATCCTGTACGGAACCGTTAACGGATTTGCCACTGCGGTAGGTTTCACGATCTCCATCGTGATACTTGCAGGTCTTCGCGAGAAGATGGAGTATAACGACATACCCAGACCGTTTAAGGGCATGCCCATGGTGCTTCTTACAGCCGGACTTATGGCTATTGCATTTTGCGGATTTTCCGGATTGTTATAAAAGGGGATTGAAATGGTAACAGGAATACTTACAGCCACCATACTGGTAGGCGCAACCGGCCTTATAATAGGATTGTTGCTCGGTATCGCTTCGATCAAGTTCAAAGTCGAAGTTGATGAAAAAGAAGAGGCTGTTCTTGCGGCACTTCCCGGAAATAACTGCGGCGGATGCGGATATCCGGGCTGCTCGGGACTTGCTCATGCCATAGCCTCAGGCGAAGCCAAAGTCAATCAGTGCCCCGTAGGAGGGGAGAGCGTTGGCAATAAGATAGCCGAGATCATGGGAGTTGAAGCGGAATCCGGTGTTCGCAAGGTAGCATTCGTTCACTGTCAGGGCGATTGTGATAAGACCAAGGTCGATTATGAATACACCGGCGTAAAAGACTGCCGCATGCTTTCGTTCGTACCTAACGGAGGTCCCAAGACCTGCAATCACGGCTGTCTCGGATTCGGGTCATGTGCGGAGGTTTGTCCTTTTGATGCGATCCACGTTGTTAACGGCCTCGCCGTAGTGGACCGCGATAAGTGTAAGGCTTGCGGTAAGTGCGTAGAGGTATGTCCCAAGAATCTGATCACACTTGAGCCGTATGATGCCAAGTACTTTGTGGCATGTAAATCCGCAGACAAGGGCCCCGTGGTCATGAAAGGCTGCGATGTGGGCTGTGTCGGATGCACACTTTGCATGAAGAACTGCCCTTCGGAAGCTATCACGATGAACGTACCGCTTGCTGTAATAGATCAGGAAAAGTGCACTAAATGCGGCACTTGCATCGAGAAATGCCCTAAGAAAGCCATAGTTATGGTTTAAGGCATTTCAGGTTGAATTAAAACTCTCAAAATGTTAATATAAAAAAGCATTTGTGCCGGCGTGTCGGAATTGGCAGACGAGGCAGACTCAAAATCTGTTATGGGCAACCATGTGCGGGTTCAAGTCCCGCCGCCGGCAGTAAACAACATATATGCTTAAAGCGGGACTTGAACCGCGTTCAATCGTCCCGCCGCCGGCAGTAAGCAACCTACATGCTTCCCCTAAAGAAAGGAAAATATTATGATATGTTCTAATTGCGGAAATGAGATCGCCGACGGCGTTAAATTCTGCCCCAACTGCGGTAACCCCGTAACAGGTGATGTGGTACAGCCTGCTCCCGTGCCGGCTCCCGAGCCCATCCGGCAGCAGTCATCAGACAGCTATGTTCAGCCCCCTCAGCCGGAGCAGCAGTCATCAGACAGCTATGTTCAGCCCCCTCAGGGATATCAGGCTCCTCAGGGATATGTGCAGCCGCCTCAGGGTCAGGGATATCAGCAGCAGTATACTCCTTACGATCAGCCGCAGAAGAAGTCCAAGGCATGGATCATCATCCTGGTGGTCGTACTTGCGATAGTGGCTCTCCTTGTCATAGCAGGTATCGCTATCATGCGAGCAGCTAATAGGGCGGCACAGGAGTTGAACGATGAGATTAATACCGAACTGGACGACATTGACCTGGATGATCTGGATATAGATCTTGATGCTCTTAATTCCGAGATCGAGGAGATGACCAATAATGAACTGGATCAGCTGGATCTTGATCCGGACTCGATCCCGGATTCCGACACCACTTCTTCGGACAGCGGTGAATCATATGATTATGTAGATGTGACATACAGCGGGAATACCGTTAAGATCGCTCCGAACGGAAACCTGGACGGGTCAACCGTATTGTATGGCGGTAAGGATCTGGAAGGGCTCTGTGACTACATAGATGATTATGTTCTTGAAGAAGGCCGTTACATCAACAGAGACATGCTTTATGATCTGATCGCGATCGATGTTGTGGATGATTCTCTATGGACTGATTTTGAGGATATAGAACTCAATATGATCATGGCCTGTGCACTGGCCAATAACTTCCATAATCTGGACGTAAGAGTGAAAGATTGCGTTATCGATTCTGCCAATCCCACAGATTATAAGTATGATGTGGTAGCGGAAGGAAGAGATGACACATGGATAATCAACTATAAGGACAAGACCGTTTACTTCAATAACGGTGCCACGGAGTATTCATCCGATATGTTTAAGGACGAGTATCTTGCGGTTTGGATGACCGGCATCGAAGAGTATTACGGAATAGAAGCTGACTGATCCCCGGAATCGTCGGTATTGCCGTCGAGTTCATCCAGGATCTTAGCTACGGTTTCCTTCATCTCTATAGACATGTATTCTAGATAGGGGACATCACCGAGATCTGCGATGTGATGTTCCCTTAAATATATTATCTCGCTGCTGTGTTCGGACAGGAACGAAACAGGGACGTAACGTATCAGTTCCGATACGGCGTCCTTTTTGTTATTGCATATGGTATCCCAGTCATTTTTTTCTTTTGCATGATCATAGTATTTGAGCACACGGCGGTACCACAGTTCGGCGCTGGGTTCTCTGAATGAGCGCTGCTTATCGCCCTGGGTGATCCGGTCGAGGATCCCCAGAACATCTTTATAATAATATTCTTCATATTCCGATACGGAGCCGGTCTCGGTATTATCGGTAAAATATTCGCTTGATATATCTATGATGATCGGATCCGCATAGATGATGAAGAGATCTTCAAGCCATTCTATACGGCGGTTCAATCCCACATGCGATTTCTCGGTATGATATACGGAAGCGTCAACGACCGATACGTCGGGAATTCTAGAACGTATCAGGATGATCCTGTCATGATCATATGCCGCAAGAATCTTTCGGGCCATGGTTTCTATGTACTTGGTACATACATCCGTAGCATCGGGCTGGTCGATCACGACAAATTCATTTTCATGTGCATGATAGAAATCGGATAACATGAAAGCATCCGAAGCGGTGTAGAAATTATCGTTCAGTTTGAGCAATTTAAGCGATGCCGCAGCATAGAAGTCCACTAAACAGTAATCGACGGGATTACCGGTCTTTTCAAAAATGTTTTCCTTGGAAATATCCGTATTCACACGACTGTATTCGGTATTGGCAAATTCCGGATGTCCTTTGCCGGATAACGAAGCGGGAGAGAGCAGGATATTCTCAAAATGAGACTCGAAACGATCCACATCTTTTAAGATCTTCCTCAGGATAACGGAACCGAAGCATGTGAATCTGGGTTTGAGGATCGGAATATCGGGGCCGAGGACATAGTTGGTCCTTGCGAGTGACTCCAGCTGTTCATATCCCAGCGGGTGGTCCACGGGCTCTATCATTATGTTCTTCTTAAAGAGCCTTGAGTAAAACGGAATATATGAGAGATGTGTCACGATATTCTCGCCATCCCGGCTCATATCGAGGATGAGTGCGACGGAATCCCTGTTTCCGGTAAGTTCCTTCATTGAAGTGCAGAAGTTACCCAGTGAGAATACACAGGGCACTTCGCGGCGGTCTGCAGTCTCCAGATACATGGCGCGCTGAACGACATGGGGGTGGCATCCGACTATCAGATCCGCACCGGTATCTGCGATGAACTGAGCCGTGTTTTTCTGGACATCTGTCAGACCGTATTCATTCATGTTTCCCCAGTGCATGTATACGATGATGTACTCCGCGCCGGATGATTTCGCTTCCCTGATCAGAGTGCTGTAGTATTCATCGCTGTAATGTCCGGCGATCTGATCATCAACAGCCTTGTCGATAAGGTTTGAGACCATGGTCAGAGATATGAGAGCGATCTTGATACCTGCGGAATAGAAGTATATCGGGTTGTCGAAATATGTTCCGGAATTGAGTATGCCGATCCTTTTGATCAGGGAAATGGATTCCTTGAGGCCCTCGGAACCGCAGTCCAGATTATGGTTATTGGCTGTGACGAGGACATCGAATCCGGTATCCTTAAGAGCACGCAGGAAAGTGGAAGGTGTATTGCAGTTGGGAGTCCCGCGTGAGGTGCGAAGCATTTCCCATTCATAGGGAGCATTATCATATACTACGGTCTCGAGATTGCCGATGAGGTGGTCGAAATGCCCCAGCCGCTCACGTACGAGCTTAAAAGCGGGGCTGAAATCGTAGTTATCTTCGGATGCTTTTCTCTGCATCCAGGCATTACACATCAGGTCACCGGTGATCACGATCCGGCCTTTTGCAGTCATGTATGAACTGTAATCACGGTTTACGGATACCGAAGTGACGGCGCTTACGCCATTGGGGAAAGTTATGGTGATATCGGCCTCACCTTTCCTGAAAGCGGTTAGTTCACCGTTGTCATTGACCGTAACAACAGAAGGATTGTTGGATTCAAATTCCGGATAAGTGACATCGTCGCTGTATTCATAGGCAATGCGGGCGCGTTCGCCGGATCTTAAGCATATTTTCTTGGGTGCTTTGACACTGTCGGAGATGGTCGTAAAACTGATCCGCTCTGACTCGTCCATGCGGATCTCGTTACAATCCTCATCGCGGACAAAAGCACATATGGACACATAGTATTCACGGCCGTTAACAAAACCCCGGACAAGCTTGCCGGATTTCTCGGTCACACGGGTCTTAAAGCTTTTCGTTTCTTCGGGATCTTTGTAAAACGACAGAATATAACCTGCGGCCCCATCGACGGGATCGAAGTAAAACTTGGCATATTCGTCTCCGACCTGAACACGGAGATTATTCGGTATCGTCAGTTTGTCCATATCTGTCTCCGAAAATGAAGTAAAACATACAATAATATGATAACATATATGAGATGGATGATGTCACATTATTATTGTGGCAAATGACAATTTGAGAGGTATATGGGTATGAAGAGAGTAGCGGATTTCTTAAAAGAAGCAGAAGTTTATTATCTCGCAACGGTTGAGGGCGATCAGCCCAGAGTAAGACCGTTCGGGACCATTAATGTGTTCGAAGATAAGATCTACATCCAGACAGGCAAGGTTAAGGATGTATCCAAACAGATCCATGCGAATCCAAAGGTTGAGATATGCGCATTCAAGGACGGTGAATGGTTGAGAGTCGCAGGAGAACTGATCGAGGATGAGCGTCGTGAAGCTAAGGAAGCAATGCTTGAGGCTTATCCGAATCTCAAGGCGATGTACAGTGTTGATGACGGAAATACCGAGGTGTTTTATTTACAGAATGCCAAAGCAACCTTCAGTTCATTTACCAAAGCTCCCGAGACGATTGAGTTTTAATCCGGCAAAAAGCAGAAAAAGCCCGCGGTACATCAGTACTGCGGGCTTTTAATATGAGTATGATCATCATGAATAAAGAGTTCCGACCATATCGGCGATCTCGCCGGCATGTATGCGAAGCTGTTCGATGGTCTTGTCGATCTCTTCCATTTCTTCGTTCTCGGAAGTGACGCTTTCACTGATCTCTGAGATCTTGGTTAGCATGTCCTTGACGGATGAATTCATGCCTCCGAGGATCTGGCCGATATTTTCCGTAGTATCCTTGGTGGAGTTGGAGAGGCTCTGAACTTCCGTGGCAACTACCGCAAAACCTCTTCCGGCTTCGCCGGCGCGTGCGGCTTCGATGCTCGCGTTAAGGCTCAGGAGATTGGTCTGGTCAGCTATGTTCTGGATGCTGTTGATGATATTCATGGAATCGTCAACGGATCTCTCGATGGACTGGGCGGAACTTACGAGTTCCGTCTGCTTGCCGGCAACTTCCTGCATCTGGTCCGCTGCGGCACGGACGGTCTTGGCTATATCCGATATTCCGTTTATCAGAGACTCGATCTTCGGAGCCATCTCGGTCTGAAATCTGACTTTGTTTGCCTTTTCCTCGGTGATATCAAGGATCGTTCCTGCGGCCATGAGGGGAGTCCTGCGATCATGCGACCAGACAACCGTACTGGATGCACGAACCCATCTGTATTCACCGTCCTTATGCAACATGCGGTATTCCATGTCGAATACGGTCTTACCGCTGGGGTCGGATAACTGTTTGCCCATTGCGGCAGATGCACCGGCGACATCATCCGGATGTATCTTGGTGATCCATGATTCCATGATGTCCGGGAAGTCATAAGAGTTTGAATAGCCGAGGATCTTTTTGAACTGGTCGGAGAAGACCATCGGAGAATTGATATCATCTATTGCATACTTGGTCAGATCCATGCTCCAGGTTCCTTCAAGCATCATGAGATCCACGGCACCCTGTCTGCGCTGGCCGATCTCGAGTCTTTCAGCGGTTCTGGACTGTTCATCTATATCCGAGAATGTACCGAGAAAAACGATCGGAGTTCCGTCGGGTTTTCTGATACATTCACCCGTTGCATGGAAAAGCTTATAATCACCCGTTGCAGTAAGCAGACGATAGTCTATGTTATATTTTGTGCGGTTTGTCTTATCTGCGGCAGCGGCACCGAATGCGGCAAAGACTGCGGGAGCATCATCGGGATGGATGATATTTCCGAGCGTGGAAAAGTCATCGGGGAAATTATCTCTGGTGTATCCGAGCATCTTACGCATCACATCCGTGTATATGACATTTCCCTGTTCGCCGTCTTCCGTGTAGTAGCTGAACCAAAGTCCGAGAGAAGCGCACTGATTAACAGCTTCGAGCTCTTTCTGGGCTATATCCGCCCGCCTTTTTTCGGCATCGAGCTGCTCTTTCAGGCTTTGAATCAACTGATCACTTTCCGAAATCATATCTTTCTTTTTTACAAACATATTAACCCCTCCAAATATCTCACAAAATGATTGTATGATTCTTCATACAATCCTCATACAATTCAACGATATGTTATATACAGCAAAGTGTCAACATAAATAAGAATACACGCTTTATTTTGTGGTCGTATTTTGATAAAATACAAGATAATGAAATGTAAGAAATGTATATCAATGATACCCGCATATCTCGAAGAATCTCTGGA
>JAEEGL013866606.1_pt1 | contig 14513 bp, 19 predicted proteins | sample 9134231 | NCBI WGS metagenome assembly JAEEGL01 (sample SAMN16246548, study PRJNA631951) | gut metagenome | biome: gut microbiome; feature: rumen; material: fiber-attached | host: Bos | place: Iran: Karaj | collected 2018-10
AAGGAATTGGGAAACAACTGTTGGAACACGCATATTCTACAGCCCGTGAGAATGGCTGTAAGCTTATGAATATCGGAATCGTAGAAGAAAACGTAAAGCTTAAAAAGTGGTATGAAGATAACGGAGCGGTTCATGTAGGAATGCATAAATTTGACTTTTTCCCATTCACATGCGGTTATATGAAAAAGGAACTTTAAGCTTTTTTATTTTAATCTATAAGTACAAAGCAAGGTGAGAGAATTGATCGGAGATATTGTTACAGTAACAGTTGATAGACCTTTATGTGGAATGATCTGACACCTGAGTGGAAAATAGTTTTCGAAGAGGCATGGAGTGCTTTCAGAAATGGAAGCTATCCTATCGGTGCCGCTATATTTGATGAGCAAGGGAACCTTCTCGTAAGGGAGCACAACAGGGGCGCGGAAGCGGATTCTGTAAACAGATATGTAGCTCATGCGGAAGCGGGTGCACTTCGCCGCCTTGATACATCTGCTTATAATCCGAAGTCTGTAGTTCTTTATACGACCATGGAGCCCTGTCCTATGTGTATGGGCACTGCAGTAATGTCTAACATCAAGCATTTGCGCTATGCTGCTAAAGATCCATACTGCGGATGCGTTCACTGGAAGGAAGAGGACCCTTATGTAAAGGGGCAGGAACTTGACTATGAGCTTGAAGCCGGCGAAAAGGAGTTTGTCCAGTTCGTAATACAAAGTTACTTTGAACTTAAAGGGATAGAAAGAGGCGTCAGCGACAAGGTGCTTCGTGCTTTCGAATCCTATAACAGTAAAGCAGTAGAGGTGGCAAAAACTTTCTACAGCGATAAAAGACTGGATGCATATTCTGATGAGAGTATCGGCTTCCCCGCTGTTTATGATGAGATTGCAGCGTTGTTCTACCTGTAGGACGGTACTTTCCGCCAACAGAAAAGGAACTCAGATTTTTTCGATGTTATAATAAGAAAGACCAAATCAAAGTAAAATTCCCATAAGGAGAATAGTTTTGATGACATATCCTAATTGTGGAGCACCACAGATTGCGAAGAAGCCTGTAAAACCACGTTTTGAAAAGATAGTATTATTTGCTCTTGGTGCAGATCTTGTGACCATTATAGGCACTTTTATATTCTTTAATTGTATCTGGATGAAGAATTCCCCTCACCGTGATCCCGTTTCTTTTGCGTTGATTAACACATTGCTTTTAGCCATGGTTCTCGTCACTGCGGCAGGCCCTGTATTGGGTCTGATTCTTTCTATCGTCGGTCTTGTGAGAACAAGGAGCAAGGGAACAAAAGGAAAACCCTTAGCCATAGTAGGAATAGTTATTTCTTCGATCCTGTTGCCGTTATCGGGTTTCTTTATAGTTATGTTTACCCTCGCCATTTATTCATAAACAAAATTACACCAATAAATAGGGGTTTTCAATTTACAAAGATTGTTTTGGGAATCTTTTTTCCAATATACATAGTATCTGTGCCGACGGCGTTGGTTTTATTCATCGTTTCTTGTGTAAAGATTAAACGTAGTTCTTCTCATAATTGAATTAATTAGAGCTGAGGACCATGGTTCTCAGCTCTTTTGCTTGTCTTTATGGTACAATCATTCCTCGGAAGAAAATGGAGGACAATATGAAATACGAGAGTAAATCACTTCTTGGAAAGACTATTATCGATGTTAATCATAATGGTATCGACATTGAGACAAAGAACAAAACTACACACTATAATTTTTCGGACTATCTCGGGACGCATGTCATCAAGAATTACTACAACGGTATATATACCGGCAAGACAAGATACATGGCTTTTCACGATGAATCAGTAAAGTTCGGAAAAAGGAAGATGATCAATTTCTCCCACAAGGATAAGGATGATTTTGTTAAGATCGCAGCAGATATCGACAAGACTGTTTTTGATATATCCCAGAAGTCGGATGAAGTACTGAGACACTTTGATAACCCGGTCGCATTTGAAGTACAGAATGAATCAATTAAGAGTGCCGGCATTAAGAGAATTATGCTCACAACAGTTCTGCCCCTTGCGCTCATAACAGTAGCTCTTATAGTGAGCTTTTTTCTTGACGATGCTATCGGCATCACGATAAAGGTATTATGTATCGCAGGATATATTGTCGACGCGATACTTGCTGTACCTGAATTCAGGTATATTACCAAGGGTATGAAGAATATACCCTCAAGAGTAAGCATTGATAACTATGCAGTAAGGTTCGACGATGATTCTTACGACAGAGAGAGGATCGAATACCTGAAGATTACACCTCATGCTTACAGAAAGTGGGAGAGATGTCTCACCGTTCGTGACAAGGACGGTGATCATGTTTATACATTCGGATCGTCCGACTATAAACTCAGTAAGGAGAACGCAAGAAGTATGCCGGATTACGACAAGCTATATGCGACTCTCAGACTGTGGAGTCACCTGAATAACGTTACATTCTACTCAGATTTGGGATAAGAGTGAGTTTCTAACGAATTGTGTAGACCTTTTTCCTACCGATAGATTATATTTGACTGATTGTGGTCTACATTTACCCAAATGTAGACCATTTTCTTACCGATAGAATGATTGTTGCAGCTTTTGGTCTACACAACCTAATGTTTATTCAAGGTATTTTGTCTTAAAGCGATTGCAAAGTGACCTCAGCCTTCTGATTTCGTCATTATGGTATAGTCTAATATATAGAGATGTGACTTTAGAACAGCCGGTTATTTCTAATGGATAAGAGCAAGAGAAAAAGCAGGATACCCAAGATCAATTCTGTTCATTATGGAGCTATGTGGATAGGAATATCTTTGGTTGTCGGGATTGTAATACCGGCTGTTATCTGGGGGCTTACGAAGGTCTTCTATTGGGGATTAAGCGTTGTTGGCGGAATCATCCTTTTGGGATTTATAATTGTGTTTAGCATAGAGATGAATCAGGATTTTGGAACAGAACCATATTATGAGAAGTATCTTAGCGATGACATTCCTTTTGATCCTGACAAACAGGTTCCTGTAATTAAGTGCAGTATTTGTACGGGGGAGCAGGTCGCCGGATTTAAGAGTAAAGAAGACGGGCGTTTTACTGAGGTTATGGTAATTAAAGATGCTGTTGATCTGGAAAAGTTTAAGACAACATATTCAATAACAGAAATTAAAAAGGAATACTGACGTAAGGGAGATTTGATATGGAGAACAATGTAAATCTATTTCAACCGGCATCGGAGCTTAGAAGCGAAGAGATTGAAAACATTAAAAGCGGATACTTACGCGGTGCGATCTTACGAGACTTGATAATAACGGTTGTATCGTTTGTGTTGGTGGGCATAGTGTGTTCTTACATAAACACCATTACGACGCCGATCTCGGTAATCGTCTTATGTATCTCAGGAGTTGCCGGATTGTTCTGCTTTGTAGCTGTAATTACGGAGTTAGTGTTACTTGGTCGTATCGGCAAGCGAGACTTCACATGGATGACCGGTGGAGTGGAACGCTATCAAGTGCATACAGTTCACAGGACCACATATGTTTATGCGGTGATAGCGAATAATTACTGCAACATATGGGGTAATCCCGTCTATGGCAAAGGGACTGAAGTTTATCTGCTTGAGGTTGGTTCCGGTCTTATGAAGCAGAAAGTTATGATCTCAAAGTAAGGAGTTACCTATGAACAAAGACTGGTCCGAACTTAATAAGACAATGCAGATGCAGCTCAAGAAGAAAGATACCTTTGATGAGGGTATTGCTACTTTGTTCGAACTTCGTAAGCAGTTATGGAATACGCTCCTCTCGTATAAAGCCGAGTTAAGCAGGGAAGACTTCGACAGTATTCCTTTCATTAACGCAGACGGTTATCACAGCAAGACGATAGCGTATTCTTTGTGGCATGTTTTCAGGATCGAAGATATTTGTGCGCACACGTTGGTAGCGGGTGATGAGCAAGTGCTTTTCGATGTGGGGTACAAGGAAAGAACCGGATCCCCGATAATTACTACCGGTAACGAGTTGGTTAAGGAAGAGATAGCAGAGTTTTCCAGTAAGCTTAATCTTGATGAGCTCTATTCTTATATGTCTGACGTGAAGGCGAGTACGGAGAAGATACTTAAGAACATAAGCTTCGAGGATACGAAGAGGAAGATCTCTGACGACAGACGCAAGGAACTGGAGTCGCTTGGTGTAGTAAGCGAAGACGAGAGTGCGATATGGCTTATCGATTATTGGTGCAAGAAGGATGTCAGAGGCCTGATACAGATGCCCTTCTCGAGACACTGGATAATGCATATCGAAGCGTGCGAGAGGATCAGGAGTAAGATAAAGTGACAGGGGTTACCTATGAACAATGATAAGGAGTAAGATATGGATGCAAGTAACAAATACACAATTATAATTATTCTTGTTTTGGTTCTGGCGGCGCTGGTTCCTGCCGTTGCTTCTTTTCTTATGGTGAAAAGACACCCGAAGACTTATGGAGTAATCAATCATACGATAATCCTGTACCCGTACTACTACATGATCTACATAGCGGTATTTCTTATTGTAATGGCAAATGGCAGTCACTTGTCTGTAGAGGCGCAGGAGATGTCGCTCGCGATTATAATCCTGGTTACCCCGGTGACGATAGGTACTCTTATCGCGGATTTCATTATCAATGCACATCATTATGTCGGGCCGGAGAAGCTGGCCAGATTGAATATGATCATAAAGCTTGTTCATATTCCGGCGTATATCATGCACTTTGTGCTGGGACTTCTCGGTTCAGTCGCAAGTGTATGGGGAATCGGAATCATCTTGTGGGCGATCATCGTCGATCTCGTCACTATCTCCATCTCGGGTACGCATGCACTGACGTGCGTTATCGGCATCTCAAAATACAAAGTAGTCAAAAAGAGCGTCCTGATCGCAGCTGCGATCCTGTCCTATATCTACTGCGTTGATGTCGTGGTCTCGATCGTGTTCTACATAATGGTAAGAAAAGGAAGTAAAACCCTAACGGAGCAGGAAACGTCCCTTGCAACCGTCAGTTGACACATTTCCAAGCGCACTTTATGGAGCGTAACCGCCGTTCCTGGCAGAATTAAGCCATAAGACAAGTGCACAAGTGTCAACTATAATACGATTGTGAGGTATGTATATGATCCTAGCAGACAAGATAATAGATGAGCGTAAGAAGAACGGCTGGTCACAGGAGGAGCTCGCTGACAAACTCGGAGTCTCAAGACAATCTGTAAGTAAGTGGGAGGGCGCACAGTCAACCCCGGATCTTCAAAGGATACTTGAGATGAGTAAGCTTTTCGGTGTGAGTACGGATTACCTTCTTAAGGACGACGAGACGAGACCGGTTACGGCAGAGACAGCTGAAGACGATATCGAGAGCTTAAGGCGCGTCTCTATGGAGGAAGCCAACGAGTTTCTGGGGTTTAACAAGAAGTTTGCAGGCAAGATCTCGCTTGGAGTTTTGATCTGCACTTTATGTCCCGTGCCGCTGCTGGCAGTTATGGCACTTCAGTCCTCGGGTGCACTCGCGCTTTCCGAAGACCGCGCGGGCTCACTCGGCATGGTGCTGCTCCTCGCGTTTGTAGCAGTTTCACTTATCTTCTTTATCCCCGCCGGCATTTCTTCTTCTAAGTGGGAATGGCTCGAAAAGGAGATCTTCGACACAGAGTATGGCGTCGACGGCATGGTAAAGGAGAGATCCGAGAAGCATCACGCTAAGTTCGTACGCGCGATCACAACGGGTACCGTTATCATCCTGTGCGGAGTTATCACTCTGATAGCAGGTAATGTAATAGACGGCGATAACGATCCCCTTATAATGGCACTTGCTTCAGTGATGATGGCTTGTATCGCGTTCGGTGCATTCATGATAACCAATGCGGGCATCATCAAGGACGGTTTCTCGAAGCTTCTTCAGGAAGGTGATTACAGTAAGGAGGAGAAGTCGAACAAGCTTCTTAAGACAGTAACTCCTGTATATTGGATACTTGTTACTGCGATCTATCTTGCATGGACTCTTCCTACTAATAACTGGGGCTTTACATGGATCGTATGGCCTGTGGCAGGCGTTGTCTTTGCCGGACTGAGCATAGTATTGAAGGCTGCTAAGCCCTCGTAATGATCCTAACTGTATTAAATACTTTTGCCGTGAGGCTATTGGAACAGCTCTTGCTGAGTCTTAAACTATTATAAATGGTAGAATTGAACTGTCCGGGAGTGATATCCGGGCAGTTTCTTTATTAAACGGGGGTTAGAGATGTTCAGACCAATGAGGCGGTTTAAGCAGCAGATCTCTGATGAGGAATGCAGAGAGGTTTTGATTTTGGAACCCAGAGGCGTTCTGTCTGTTATCGGTGACGATGGTTATCCGTATGGAATCCCTATGGATCACTGGTATTCAGAAGAAGACGGTAAGCTATACTTCCACTGTGCGAAAGAAGGCCACAAGCTCGATGCGATAAGAGCATGTGACAAGGTAAGTTACTGCGTTATGGATAAAGGCTTTCGCAAGGAAGGTGAATGGGCTCTGAATATCAGAAGCGTAGTCGTATTCGGACGAATTAAGATCGTTGATGATGAAGCCAAGAGAATAGAGATAGGAACTAATCTCTGCCGTAAGTTTACTGATGACGAGTCTTACATCGAACATGAGGTAAAGAACGCATTACCAAGAGCATTATGCTTAGAACTCATACCTGAACACATTACCGGGAAACTGGTTAATGAATCGTAAAAGTAGGGAAAAAGGAAATATGTCAGATCGATTTACGAGAACTGAACTGTTGTTGGGAAAAGATGCAGTAGAACATCTTTCCGAATGCCGTGTAGCTGTATTCGGTATCGGCGGTGTCGGCGGATATGTGTGTGAAGCTCTGGCACGAAGCGGTGTCGGTACGCTTGACCTTATAGATAAAGACAAAGTCTGTATGTCCAATATAAACAGGCAGATCATAGCGACTACCAAGACGGTCGGAGAATACAAGACTGATGTTATGAAAGCTCGCATTCTGGATATCAATCCTGATGCAGTTGTAAATACATATAACTGTTTCTTCCTTCCTGAGAACGCATCTGACTTTCCGTTTGATGAATACGATTATGTTGTCGATGCCATAGATACTGTAACGGCTAAGATCGAACTTGTGATGCAGTGTCAGAAAGCGGGAGTTCCGATCATGAGCTCAATGGGCGCGGGCAATAAGCTCGATCCGACACTGTTCCGTGTAGCCGATATCTACAAGACCCGGATGGATCCTCTCGCGAAAGTAATGCGACGTGAGTTGAAGAAGAGAGGCGTGAAGAAACTTAAGGTTGTTTATTCGGAGGAAGAACCGGTCCGGCCGGCTTCTGCTGAGAGTGATGAACCCGGCCGCAGAAGTACTCCGGGAAGCACGGCTTTTGTGCCTTCCGTAGCAGGCCTGATAATCGCGGGCGAAGTAATCAAAGATCTTACAAGAGAATAATAAAGAAATACTCAGAGCCAGTTTGTGAGGTAACAGTATGTCCAAGGTATTAGTAGCTTATTTCAGTGTGCGGTTGTAAAAGACGGCAAGAGATTCAAGGCTTCCGTGTCGGAGGAAAAGCTTAAAGAGTGGGCTGAGCATATTCTCCTAAGATCTGAGAAGAAGCCCGCTTTTTTAATCTGAAGAAGCCGATAAGATCAAAGACACCGGCTATAGTATTCAATAGATTAACAAGCGGGAAGATGCCGTATTCTACCAGCGACGAATCGTCCAGACTAGTGATGTAAAGAACGAAGAACATAGCGATAGTCCTCGCCCACCACATGGATATGGAATCCCAGTAATAAACAGTACAAGCAATCTTATACCCGAGCGCTCCGAGCGCGATCACAAGCCTCCTGGATTAATACGGGTTAATTGTACCGTGCTATAATGACCGTATGAGATTCGGCAGCATGTACTACGGTTACCTATGGTACAAGCCTTACGCGGCCCGCGAGGTGTACGCCGCGATCGGCGACTGCGGGAACATAATCTACGTCAACAAAGAAAACGACACCGCCGTAGGCGTGACAGGCACCTTCAAGCCGATGATATTCGACCGCGTCGAGTTTATCGAGAAATACGTACTCACGTTATAATGTAGTAACACCTCGAAAAGGAGTTCACATCCGATGCCGGAAGCATTTGACATACAAGCCTACATGACAAAGGGAGTCGAGCGCATCGTCGCAGATTCAGTGCGAGCCACGCTTAAGAACCCGAAGGAAAGTGCCTATATGGCAAGCTTTGCTCTGTCGAGCAAAGCTGCTTCCGCGAAGAGAGCGAAGCTGGAGGAGAAGGGTGAGCACGTGCCTCCTTTCCTTATCTGCAGCATAACGAGCAGCTGCAATCTGCACTGCGCAGGATGCTATTCAAGATGCAGCCACGCCACGCATGATGCGGAGCCCGTAAGACAGCTTTCTGACGATGAGTGGATGAAGATTTTCGAGGAGGCGGATGAGCTTGGCGTAAGCTTCATACTTCTTGCAGGAGGCGAGCCCTTTCTGCGTAAAGGTGTTATCGAGGCTGCCGGCAGAAAGCCGTCGATACTGTTCCCTGTCTTCACGAACGGAACTTTCATGAATGAAGAATACTTCAAGCTTTTGGACAAGTGCAGGAACCTTGTTCCCATCATGAGCATAGAAGGCGGAAGGGAAGAGACTGACAGCAGGCGCGGCGCGGGCGTCTACGACAAGCTGGTCGCGAATATGGATGAGCTTTACAGGCGCGGAATCATCTTCGGCGCGTCCGTTACGGTTACGACGGAGAATATAAAGACCGCCGCTTCAGATGAGTTTATCGGCATGCTCTCGGACAAGGGCTGCAAGGCTGTGATCTTCGTCGAGTATGTTCCCGTCACGGAGGAGTCGGAGCATCTTGCTCCCTGTGATGACGACAGGGAGTATCTGAAGGCGGAGATAATGCGTCTTCGTGAGCAGTATCAGAACATGGTATTCGTATCGTTCCCGGGCGATGAGAAAAGCTCAGGCGGATGCATCGCGGCGGGAAGAGGTTTCTTCCATATCAATTCCGAGGGCGGCGCCGAGCCGTGCCCGTTCTCGCCGTATTCCGACATCAACGTCAAGGACAGTTCATTAAGAGAAGCTCTCCGCTCTAAGCTGTTTACGGCGCTTCAGAACAACGGCACTTTGCTTGACGACCACAAGGGCGGCTGCGTGCTGTACGAGAAGCGTCAGGAAGTCGAAGACTTACTTAATTAAGTTATCAGGACTGTACCGGGGCCTTGGGGGTGCCGCAGTTTCCGCAGAAGTTATATGTGCACAAAGTACCGCACTTAGGGCAGTTCCATGTGGTGTTGAGCATGGGACGCTGCTTGCCGCACGCTGAGCAGTAGTTGAAGTAATTGATCGTTCCGCAGCTGCATGTCCAGTTGCCTGCGACAGCGGGTCTGTAGACAGTCTGCACGTTATTAGGGAGCGTTACGATACAGAAGTCGTTCTTCGATGCCTTTAAGACGAGTATGAAAGAGAACACGAGCAGCACGATGACAAAGCCGAGCCACAGAAGGACACTCATGCCTGTAAGGAAGTCCACGCCGGACGCCTCCCCTGCGAAAAGGATCGCATCGAATATACCGTGAAGCAAAGTCGGGATTATGATGGACAGTGCGATGTTCTTTCTGCACTCAGACTTCTTTCCCGTGACAGCTGCGTACTTGGCCTTGCTGTAGAAGAATCCCATGAAGACTGCGAATCCTGCGTGACCCGGAACAGAAGTGAACATACGAAGAAGTGCTGCTACGATGCCGTTGCTGAATACATAGCCGATGTTCTCAAGGCACGCGAATCCTAAGGATACGAATACCGCATATACTATGGCGTCATAGCTGTAGTTAAAGTTCTTATTCTTCCATGTGATAAGTCTTAAGACTGCAAACTTGCCGAGCTCCTCTGCAGGTCCTACTACAATTACTGCAAGGAGGATGGCCTTAAGAACGGGAGCATAGTGGAGTACAGCTTCGAGGATAACCTCGCCTATAAGCTCCCAGATAACGGCTGTGATTATGGTACCCATTCCTGCGAAGAATAATCCGATAAGAAGACCGATCGGTTCTTTCTCGTTCTTATCTTTCAGGTAGATGAAGATCAAGAGTGCGATTACGGGGATCAGTGCCAGGACAGCCAGTAACATAGTATTCTCCTTTATTCTTATGTCCGAATTAACCTTTACCAAATAACATTCTATTGTATTTACATTGATTTGAATAGCACGATGATATAATTACCGTATGCTTTACATAATGAGACACGGACTTACGGACTGGAATACTGCGCACAGACTGCAGGGCCAGACGGATACAGACCTTAACGAAGACGGCATACAGATGGCTAAGGATGCCGCCGTCGAATATAAAGATATCCACTTTGATGTTTGCTACTGCTCACCTCTGAAGCGTGCGCGTATGACCGCAGAACTGCTTCTCGAGGGAAGGGATGTTCCCATAATATTTGATGACCGCCTTAAGGAGATGTCGTTTGGCATTTATGAGGGGTTCGCGAACTGCTTCTCTTTCCCGGACTGTCCTATGTATGCATTCTTCAAGCATCCCGAGGAGTACAAGGCTGTGCTGGGTGCGGAGAGCATGGATGAGCTTTTCGCGAGGACGGGAGAGTTCCTGAGGGAAGTTGCCGTGCCTCAGACGGAAGAAGGCAAGGATGTTCTCATAGTGGGGCACGGTGCCATGAATTCGAGTATCGTGTGCCAAGTGAAGGGCCGTGAGCGTTCCGAGTTCTGGGCGGACCCGATCCCTAACTGCAAGCTTTCGCGACTCTACTGAGCGTAGGTACAACTTCTGCCGGGGGCGCGTTATCCTTCTTGCAAGGAGGTGATCATATGGATCAATACGTAACAGGCGAGGCGATCAAGACCTTGCGCGAGAAAGCGGGTTACACGCAGGCACAGCTTGCCGAGAAGATATGCGTGTCTGATAAGACAGTTTCCAAGTGGGAGACAGGAAAGGGCTATCCGGATATCTCATTGCTTGAGCCGCTCTCTGAGGCGCTCCATGTATCGATAACGGAGCTGCTGTCAGGCAATCTTATTACCAACAACAATGTGTCGGCGAACATGCTTCGCTCGAAGTTCTATGTGTGCCCCGTGTGCGGCAACATAATTCACGGTACAGGGGAGTCTGTAGTGCAGTGTAACGGTGTTACACTCGTGCCCGAAGAGCCCGCAAAGCCCGATGAGACGCATAATATCAAGGTAGAGCGCATCGAAGACGAATACTACGTGTCCGTGGAACATGAGATGACGAAGAACCACTACGTCTCATTCATCGCGGCGGTGTCAGACGACGGAATTCAGCTTAAAAAGATCTATCCGGAGTCAGCAGCCGAGGCCAGATTCCGGATAGATGGTGTTCGCAAATTCTATTGTTACTGTAACAGAGACGGATTATTTTGTCTTTGAGATGAACTTCTCCGTGTTCGAGTCGAGATCGGAGATTGTCTTTACGATGAAGTCCTTGGGCTCGGCGAAGCCGCCTCTTACCCACAGTGCGATGACGGATACGCAGCCTCTGGAACGGTAATTCGTCTGATATCTCAATGTGATGTCGTTAACCGGGGTGTCCTTCTTCTCGGCCTCGTATGCTCTGAAGGAGCCCTCGAGACATCTGTTGAATCTGTCACGAAGTTTGCTCGTGCTGTTAGGGCTGAACATCATTCTGAAGATAGGACGGTTGTCGTCGATATAATTGATCAGGTGAGTGAAATACTGATCGGAAGGGAGCTCCTCGAGCTGCAATACCAGCATACCGAGGTCTACCATGATATCCTGCTCCGCCTTATCGTAGAGATCATATACGTCGAGGTAATGCTTGTAGAAAGTACCTCGGTTGATGTCGGCGATCTCCGTGATCTCCTTGACCGTAACCTTATGCAGCTCCTTCTCGAAAAGAAGATCTGCAAGGGCATTGATAATGGCCTTTCTTGTCTTCGCGGTTCTTCTGTCGTAAGTATTTCCGTTCTCACTCATAGTCAAAAATCCTTTATTAATAGAAAATCTAATTCTTGTTTAACACTGATTTGCCGTTTTTGCAATTAAAAAGCGACGTACGGGCGTGTTTTTGTCGCTAAAGCGACATTCGCGGAAGGTATTGTTTATTGGTTTCTTTGCCCCTTCAGAGTTAAATATAACCATAGCAAGCCAATCTTCTAATCAGCACATTGCCTTCCATTCGATGCTGGTTTTAACCTTTACAGGAACCCCGGGTCTACCCTCCCGGGGTTTTTGTAGTACGGCAAAAACATCGTAAGTGTGATAACGTGTAATGGTAAGATGGTAATAACGAGGCACGGCAGAAAGGGATAGAACATGATCAAGTGTGCAAGCTGCGGGGTGGAGAATTCCAGTTACAGTATTTACTGCAAGGGCTGCGGCGCGGTCCTGTCTTCGATAGATTCCGTACCGGATGCGAAGGAAGAGGAGAAGATCAGCGTTCCTAACGAACCTGTAAAGTCTTCTGTGCCTGTCGCAGAGCCGGCGCCTGTCAAGGTTGATGATCCGCAGGATGACGGCTTCCGCTATATCGCCACGGACAAGAATGATAAGGGTTCATATACCTACGATCCTTCGCGCGACAGGACTCTGCGTCCTGACTACGTGCCCGAGGATCACAGTGGTGACACGGTAAAAGCGATACTGATCGTGGGCATAGGAGTTCTCTTTGCTGTCGGTGCATTTGTCCTCTGCGTTGTCCTTGTCGCTTAACGTTTACAGTGAGTTAACCTGATATTCATCTGATAGAAAGATGATTTAAATATACTGATTCAGTATAAATAAACTAGGTTGAACTTATTCAGTGGTAAGAGGTACAGATGGCTATTAGGACACGTGAAGAGAAAGATATAACCATTATTTGTCTTGAAGGACGCATTGATTCGAATAATGCGGCGCAGATCGAGGAAGAGATTGCTTCCATAACGGAATCCCTGGACGGTAAGAAATATGAGCTTGATGCGCAGGATCTTGAGTACATATCCAGCGCCGGTCTTCGTGTGCTGATGAAGCTTATCCAGTCGCAGGATGAGCCGCTTGTTATCAATAATGTTAATCCGAATGTTTATGAGATCTTCGAGGTCACGGGCTTTGACGAGCTTATGACGGTTAATAAGGCTTTAAGACAGTTAAGTGTTGACGGGCTCGAGCCTATCGGTAAGGGCGCGACGGCTACTGTCTACAGGCTGGATCGTGAGACGGTCCTTAAGGTATTTAATCCCGAGGCTTCGATCTCCCTTATCAAGCAGGAGAACGAGCGAAGCAGGAATGCGTTTGTAAGCGGCATACCTACGGCCATCGCTTACGATATGGTCAAGGTAGGTGACTGCTACGGAACGGTATTTGAGCTTCTGGATGCGAAGGATTTCCTTACGGAACTTGTAAAGGACCGTGAGCATCTGGCGGAGAACATAAAGCATTTCGCGGTGTCGATCAGAAAGATGCATCAGATCGAGGTAGATCCTGCCCGTTTTACTCCCGTCAAGGCAGGCAGCCTGTATGCGGTAAACAAGCTTGCGGGCGTGTGTACTCCGGAGGAGATAGATAAACTTCGAAAACTTTACGAGAGCATCCCTGACAGGTTCACGTTCATACACGGCGATTGCCACCCCGGCAACGTTATGGTGCAGAACGGCGAGTTCGTTTTCATTGATCTTATGACGTGCGGCTGCGGACATCCGATATTCGATATGTCGTCGATGTGTTCTATCTACCATAATCCGCATATTCCGGGATCCCCGCTTCTTGAACCTTTCAGTAAGGAAGAGATCGGTCTTATCTGGGATGTTTACTTAAGAAGTTATCTTGATACTGATGATGAGGAGTTTATCCGCAAGGTGGAAAGACAGGTATCTGCTGTATCGGCGGCGAGAAATCTGTTCGCTGCTGTATTCATACCCGGACTTATTCCGCAGCACATATTAGATGAGCTTAAGTCGATCGCGTTATCGTATGTTGATGAGGGTATAGAACCGATCACGTTCTAATGCCGGAAGGAGGCAGCCATGAAGAGCGATTATAAGGCAGCGAAGAAGAAAGCTGAGAAAGAAGTAAGAGATGCCGTGAGAGACGGGCGCTCGCCTTATCTTCCTGTGCTTGATGCCATTGAAGAGGTCAAGCACGCGACTGCCACAAGAAGTATCGGTCTTCTGGATCTTCCTGTTAACCGTATCAAGGGTAATAAGGAGATGAGCAGGAATTCGGCTTTCGCTGCGAATTTTATGCCGCTTCTTGATGATAATACCGAGTTCGCGGTCAAGTGGTCGGACCTTTACGATTCCTATAAGAAGGAAGGTATCCGCGACGCGATCAAAGTCTATGAGTACATGCATCAGTTCTATGTGCAGGAAGGTAACAAGAGAGTATCTGTCTCCAAGTTCGGCGGGACGGAATATATGCTCGCGGATGTCACGCGCGTAATCCCTGCGAAGACGGACGATCCTGAAGTTATCGCATATTACGAGTATATGGACTTCTATAAGGTTACGAAGA
>JAEEGL015029731.1_pt1 | contig 14513 bp, 10 predicted proteins | sample 9134231 | NCBI WGS metagenome assembly JAEEGL01 (sample SAMN16246548, study PRJNA631951) | gut metagenome | biome: gut microbiome; feature: rumen; material: fiber-attached | host: Bos | place: Iran: Karaj | collected 2018-10
CCGAATTTTTTGAGACCGGTTTCGATATCCGTTCCTTCATTGTGTACCACAACAAGCTTTTTGTCGGACTTTACGTTTGAAGTTATGGATCCCGCTCCCATATGAGCTTTATATCCGAGGATCGAATCACCCACATAATTGTAGTGAGGGACCTGAACTTTATTGAACAATATTACGTTTTTAAGTTCGGTGGAATTACCCACAACGGCGCCTGCGCCGACTATTGCCGAGCCTCTTATGAACGCACACTGCCTTACTTCGGCATCTTCGCCTATGATACATGGACCTCCGATATACGCGCTCGTAAAGACTTTGGCTGATTTTGCGATCCATACATTGTCGCCCATATAATCGTATTTATCCTTGTCGAGAGTGTTTCCGAGTTCAATGATATAATCCTTAATGTGAGGAAGGGCTTCCCAGGGATATTCAAATTTGGAAAGGAAATCCTTTGCGATAGTCTCATCCAGTGTATAAAGATCTTTGATTTTGATGTCTGCCATGATATAGTCTCCTTTCAAGTGACTTATTTATAAAATTGTGCTACATAAGCATAATCGTTTCTTAACTCGTTCAAACGGCTTGAATCTTTTACCGAAACGGTATGTTTGCTCACAAAATCATCCATTTTGTTCATATATTCGTCGGATGTTATCTCGCCGTTTGCGACCATTGTAAGTCCGAGTTCCCAGCTTGCCGTAAGTTTTGCACTGAGCAGCTGAGGGATGCTTCGGCCCACAACACAGTATATCATCTCTCCCATTTGAGTGGGAGTGAGTATCTGAGTTTTTTTGTTAAGATTAAGATAATTTATATTGACCAGCTTTTTGAGTATTTCCGCTCTTGTGGCACTGGTACCTATTCCGCAGTCTTTTATCTGTTCTCTCAATTCCTCGTCTTCGATAAGCTTTCCCGCGTTTTCCATAGCAAGTATGATCGAACCGGAATTGTATCTTTTGGGAGGTGAAGTCTTGCCTTCTTTTATCTCATAATCGGTCAAAGCAACTTCCGCGCCTTTTTTTAGAGCCGAGATAAGTTCAAGATCCTCACTCGAGATCTTTGGTTCTTCTTCAGAGTCATCGCTTTCTTTTTCGTCTTTTTTCTTTGAAAAAGAATACTGCATTATCTTAAGATAGCCTTCCGACTCGGTGACCTTAAAGTTGTAAAAGAAAGATTCGCCGGCTTTGTTTACCGTGATCGACAGTTTCTTATAGGTTGCGGGCGGTAAAAAAATGGCAAGGAATCGTCTCACGATGACCTCATATACTTTGACACATCTTTCGTTTAACGAATTTAAATTGTTAAGGCCCTGACCCGTCGGGATGATGGCATAATGGTCGGTTATCTGCTTGTCATTTACGTATTTTGATCTTGCAAGACCCATATAACCCTTTTTATCAAGGATAAATCTTGCATATTCCGCTGTAGGGGCATATCCGGTCAGGCCTCTTAAATTCTGGTCTATGACCTTTGATACGGCGGTTGAAAGAACTCTTGCATCGGTTCTTGGGTATGTGCACAGTTTTTTTTCATATAGCTCCTGCACAACGGCAAGGGTTTCATCGGGACTTATCTTAAAAAGTTTTGAACATTCGTTTTGAAGTTCCGCAAGATTAAACAGTAACGGAGGATTCTTGACTTCTTTCTTTTTCTCGATGGATTCGACAAAAGGTTTCTGTTCGGGAATATCGTTTAAATATCCGATAAGTTCTTCCGCATCGGCTCTTTCTTTAAAGCCTGCGCCCTTATCGCCGTATAATTTTGGAGAATTAAAGTATTTGCTCTTTTCCGTCGCACGCCATTCGCCTTTTGCATTGAACGAACCTATGGATAAGTTGCCAAGAACCTTATAAAAAGGGGTTTCGACGAATTTACGTATTTCGTTTTCGCGTTCGACTATCATTCCGAGAACACAGGTCATAACTCTGCCCACGGAAATAACGGCCTTGTCTTTTTTAAGAAAGTCCTTTACCGAATAACCGTATTTAAGTGTTAATGCTCTGGAAAAATTGATACCCATGAGATAATCTTCTTTTGCCCTTAAATAAGCGGCTTTTGCGAGATTATCATATTCGGAGATGTCTTTGGCTTCTTTTATTCCGCGGTTGATCTCTTCTTCGGTCTGTGAATCTATCCAGACACGTCGCTTGGTCTTGCCGGTAACATGAGCTTCCTGATCGACTAGTCTGTATATATATTCTCCTTCGCGTCCGGAGTCGGTACATACATAGATCGTATCGACATCGCTTCTTAAAAGTAAGCCTTTGACTGTATTGAACTGCTTTTTGACGGCTCCGATGATCTCATACTTCCATTCGTTTTCTTTGGGAATGAACGGTAAAGTATCAAAAGACCATTTTTTGTATTTTTCATCATAAGCCTCGGGATAACTCATTGTCACAAGGTGTCCCACGCACCATGTGACAACGGCCTCATCCGATTCCATATAGCCGTCGTATGATTTTGTGTTTAATTTGAGAGCCCTGGCAAATTCCTTTGCAACACTGGGCTTCTCAGCTATATATAAACTTTTTCCCATAAATTACATTCTGTCCAAAAGTACTAAATTGAGGTTTTTGCTTATCTTACCTTCTATCGTAAGCTTTTCGTCGAACCTCGACGACGAAAATACATATATCTCATCGGTGGGAAGCTGAGCCTTATCGGCGCAGAACATCAGCCACTCGAAATCTTCGTATGTAAACATGGGCTTGTCGAAATTGCATACGCCCAATGATGCCTTTCCTTCTTCGTTGTAGCATACGATATCGATCGTACCGGGTTTTCCGACCCATGTTCCGAAAGAATCCGCCTTGATCTTTAACTTATTCTTTTCGTTAAGCTTTTGCATGTATTCCAGACATACTTCGGGGAAATATCTTTGTGTAAAAGATTTCAGCGCAGGATGAATGATAAGCTTATAGAATTCTTCGGGAGAAGAAAATTCAAGCCTGCTTAAATTCCTGTATAAAAAAGTATAAGTAAAATCAACAAAATGATTGCTTATTCCGTATATACCTTTCTGAGCGTAATCGCGGCCTTCGGTGTCGACGCTGAAAACTTTGTTGACAAGCTCAAGCTCCATAAGATTTTTGATATATACGCTTATCTTTGCACGGGAGAAACCGGTGTGATCGTATAACTCGTTTAATTTGTGCTTACCTTCGGCCAAAGCGGAAAGGATCGTATTGTATACGCCCGTTTCCCTCAGTTCGCTGCTTACAAGATTAAGTCCCACATCATGAAGCGGTCCGTTTTGTCTTAATATTTTTCTTATGATGTTTTCTTTTACGGAAAGCTTTACGTCAAACATGCTCCAAAGCCCCGGAAGACCGCCTAGTATAGACCATGTGTATACACAGTCTTCATTGGTGTATAAAGAAAAATATTCTCTTAAGTCGGAGAAGCTGAGTTCTTTTAACTTAATAAATCCGGACAATTCATATGCGGCTTCGCCGATCTTGGATACCATTGAATTTTCGATGAAACCGATCGATGAACTCAGTAAGATGATAAGGTATTCCTGATTGTTCCATGAATTATGGATAAACGAAATAAGCTCATCCATAAATGTGGGACATGTTTTGATTATGTGTTGGAATTCATCAATGACGATGACCTTTTTCTGTGTGTGTTCTTTGCCCAGGGCATTGAACACTTCCGAAAATTCGGGATACTTTAAGGTCTTAATGCTTAAAGATGCAAGCCAAAGGCCGAGACGGTATTTTTGTTCTCTCTCCGATGCGGGAAAAGCACAATAATAATATCCCGGCTTGTCTTCCATAAATTCTTTGACAAGAGCGGTCTTGCCTGTATAAGGTTCGCCGTACATAACCACGATCTGGCTTTTGTCACGGTCATAATATGTACTTAACTGTTTTAATTCCGAGTTTCTTCCAATGATCATTATAAAATTCCCAATAAATTATATAAGTCTTAACAGAATTTCCTCAAAAGCCTCACAGGAAATCGGCTTAGAAAGATAGTACCCCTGAATATAATCGCAACCCGCTTTTTTAAGATATTCGAGCTGGTCTTCTGTCTCAACGCCTTCCGCAACCGTATCGTACCCCAGTCTTTGTGCCATTTCGATTATCGATTCTATGATAACCCTTGTGGATGTATCGGTTGAGATCGTATCTATAAAAGATTTGTCGATCTTTATGGTATCGGCGGGCAGATGCTTTAAATAAGACAAAGAAGAAAAACCGGTTCCGAAATCGTCGATCGACATCCGCACACCGAAATCCCTTAATTCATCCATCTTGTCGTAAACGGATTCTATATCGTCAATAAGTAAGGATTCGGTGATCTCAAGCTCCAGTTCTTCGGGTTTCATACCGTATTTGTTGATCGTTGAGATGACCTTGTTAACGAAATCCGGTCTTTTGTACTGAATGGAAGAAATATTGACAGACATTATAAGATCTGCATCAAATTTCTTTTTCCATTCCATAAAAGTCTTGATGCTCTGTTCAAGCACCCAGTCGCCGATTACGGTGATCGAACCGTTTCTTTCGGCTATGGGGATGAAAACACCTGGAGGGATAAGTTTGCCCTCATCATCCTTCCATCTGATCAAAGCCTCAACGCCTCTTAACTTTTGATCGAATGCTTTGTATACCGGCTGGAAGTTAAGAAAAAAGCTTAAGCCGTTAACGGCAAGTTTTAATTTGTTTTCAATGGTAAAAGAAGTCTTAAACTCATTAAGTATATCCGAATCAAAATACCTGATCGCATTTTTGCCGGCATCTTTTGCCTTGAGCATTACGATCTCGGCACCGTTAATAAGTTCAAGCGCATCGGTTCCGGCTTCGGGATATTCGGACACGCCCACACTTACGGAGAATGTTACGCTGCTTCCGTTTGTGAGTAAAAAAGGCTCTCTTAATCTTTCCTTTATTTCGTTGTATATGGCTTCAACTTCGGAATTGCCCGCGGGTGAATAGACCGCAATAGAGTATATATCTCCGTCAAAACGCGCGCCTATTATGTTTTCCCTGCAAAGACCTCTTAAATAAATACCGAAATTCTGAATGACTTCATCGCCGTATATGATCCCGATCCCGTCGTTTATCTTATGAAAATCGTCGATATCTATCATCATGATGGCGACGATGGTCTTTTCCTTTTCGGCTTTGTCGAGATACTCTTTAAGTTTCTGCACAAAATAATTTCTGTTGTAAAGTCCCGTGACAAAATCATAATATGCCATAAAAGAAAGCTCGTTGTTAAGAAGCTGCTTCTTTGTGACATCGGAAAGAACTATAAGATAGCCTTCGATAGCTCCGGTCTCGTCTCTTTTTATATGCGATTCGATTTCGATATAACGCTTCCCGTCGATATGTTTTGCAACGATCGAATTCTCATTTATCTCATAACTGTCGGGGAAGAAAAGAGACCTTACATTGTCTCTTTCTTCCTCTGACAGCAGATCGATTAATTTAATGATATCCGAGTATTCAACAGGTACAGTGTCAAAATAATCGGACCAGTTGCCGAAGGTTCTGACCGTTTTTGTCGAAGGCTGATAAAAAATGAATAAATGACCTGTGTTTTCAAGGATCATCTTATAGATCCTTTCATTTGCTTCATAGGTATTATTCATTGCGGTAAGCATATCTACCTGATAACGTAAGTCTTCCATCTTCATCCTCTCTTCGGATGTTAATTACTTCTTTTCGATATAACCCTGTGCTTTTAAAAGCTCTGCGCAAAGAACGGCACCGCCGGCTGCACCCCTTACGGTATTGTGTGAAAGTCCCACAAACTTATAATCGTACACAAAATCTTCTCTCAAGCGACCGATCGAAATGCCCATTCCGTTTTCGAAATCAACATCAAGTTTAACCTGTGGACGGTTATCGTCTTCAAGATACTGTATAAATGTCTTGGGAGCTGAAGGAAGGTTTAATTCCTGAGGAGCGCCCTTGGCTTTTCTTAATGCATCAATAAGCTGTTCTTTTGTGGGCTTTTTCTTGAATTTTACAAATACTGCGGCTGTATGACCGTTAAGAACCGGAACACGTATACACTGCGTTGTGATCACAAGGCCTTCTTTTTTCTTTATCTCTCCGTCTGAAAGAGTACCTAAGATCCTTAAAGGTTCCTGTTCGCTTTTTTCTTCTTCTCCAGAAATAAAGGGAATGACGTTTTCGATCATTTCGGGCCAGTCTTTAAAGGTCTTGCCCGCACCGGAAATAGCCTGATAAGTTGTTGCTACAACTTCATAGGGTTCGAATTCTCTCCATGCCCATAAAGCGGGTGTATAAGACTGGATCGAACAATTGGGCTTAACAGCGATAAATCCTCTCTTGGTGCCGAGACGTTTCTTCTGCTCTTCGATGAGTTTTGTATGATCGGAATTTATCTCCGGGATTATCATGGGCACATCTTTGGTCCATCTGTGCGCGGAATTGTTGGATACAACGGGGGTCTCCGTTTTTGCGTAATCTTCTTCGATCTTTCTTATCTCGTCCTTGCTCATGTCAACGGCCGAAAAGCAAAAATCAACTTCTTTTGCAACGCCTTCAACATCCGTTACATCCTTAACCACTATTTTCTTTACGGCTTCAGGCATGGGGGTGGACATCTTCCATCTGTCACCGACTGCATCTTCATATGTTTTCCCTGCGGATCTGGGACTTGCAGCGATCGTTGTTACTTCAAACCAGGGATGATTTTCAAGAAGCGAGATAAAACGCTGTCCTACCATACCTGTTCCGCCGAGAATTCCGACTTTTAACTTTTCCATTTTAACTTCCTCCGAATTTAAATATTTTAAAGCCTTACGGCTAAAAAAGCGGTTTCTTTTTCTATTGCTTCTATCATTGATCTTTCGCCGGGGGCGCCGGCGGTCAATCTCTTTGAAACACATGTCTTAAGTGAGATCTCTTCGTATATGTCGTTGTCAAAAAGATCCGAGAATTCTTTCAATTCTTCGATCTTCATGTCGTCGATGGCTATGCTTCTTTCGATGCAATATAAAACGATCTCGCCTATAACGCGATGTGCATCACGGAAAGGCATTCCTTTTTTGACCAGATAATCTGCCGCATCCGTTGCATTGATAAATCCCTTGGTCGCACTTTTGGCCATTATGTCTTTATTAAAGCGCGTGGTCGAAAGCATGCCGGTAAACATGGTAATGCAATCATGTACCGTCTTAAAGGCATCAAAAGATACTTCCTTGTCCTCCTGCATATCTTTGTTGTAAGCAAGCGGAAGCCCCTTCATGGTCGTCAGAAGCGACATCAACGCACCGTATACTCTTCCGGTCTTGCCCCGCACAAGTTCGGCAATATCGGGATTTTTCTTTTGAGGCATTATCGATGATCCGGTGGAAAATGCATCGTCCAATTCTATGAAACGATATTCGTTTGAATTCCAGATTATCATTTCCTCGCTGAAACGGCTTAAATGCATCATAATGATGGACAAAGCACTTAAAAACTCAAGCAGATAATCTCTGTCCGAAACGGAATCCATGGAATTAACGGTCGGATCATAAAATCCAAGCTCATCCGCCACAAATTTCCTGTCAAGAGGATATGTGGTCCCGGCAAGCGCTCCCGCTCCCAGGGGACTGAAATTCATACGTTTATATATATCTTCAAGCCTTAAAACATCACGCTTGAACATCTCAAAATATGCGCAAAGATGATGTGAAAGTGTTACGGGCTGTGCCTTTTGAAGATGAGTAAAGCCCGGCATATAAGTATCGATATTTGATCTCATAAGATCGAGCAAAACCTTTAAAAGTTCCAGAAGGTCTTCTTTGACAGAAAGTACGTTTTTGCGGGTATACAGGCGCATATCAAGAGCAACCTGATCGTTTCGGCTTCTTCCGGTATGGAGCTTTTTGCCGGTGTCACCTATTCTGTCGATAAGGTTTGACTCGATAAACGAATGCACATCCTCGTATTTTTCTGTTATCTTAAGTTTTCCGGATTCGACATCGGATACGATGTCTTTAAGAGTATTGACGATCAGATCTGCTTCTTCATCGGAAATAATACCGATCTTTGCAAGCATCTTGGCCTGAGCCGTGCTGCCTTCAACATCTTCCGAAAGCATCTTTTGATCGAACCCTATGGAAGCATTGAATTTATATACAAGTTCATCTGTTTCTTTAGTAAATCTTCCGCCCCATAATTGTGCCATACAGAGTATCCTTCTTTCCGAGAAATTAAATCTAATTTTAGCATACAGTAAATTGCAATTCAATAACGGTAAAAGAAAAATATGCACAAAAAAAGATGAAGTTTTGCCTTCATCTTTATTGTTATGTAAGCTCCCGGCCGGATTCGAACCGGCGACCTACGCATTACGAATGCGTTGCTCTACCAGCTGAGCCACGGAAGCTGATCAAACGACAAGGGTTATTATATAAAAACTTGTTCCTTTTTGCAACAAAAACTATCAGAGTTTTTTGTAAATATATATTGTCAAAGGTTTTAACTTAAACTTAAGCTCACCGTGTTTGGAACTTTCATCGGAAAATACCGAAAGGACCGGCTTAGGAGACACTTCGAGATTTCCGCCGTATATTGTTTCGTTTGAATTGAAAATTTCCTTATAACCCACCCGGTCGTCCGTTTCGATGACGATGTCTCTGTCCTTTTCGGAGAAATTGCATGTCACGAGCAAAGTATCGTCATAGCCTTTTCTTAAGAATGTGACGGATGATTTTTCGGGATCGGTGGTATCAAGCCATTCAAATCCTTCTTTTTTGTTGTCAAGTTCGTTAAGAGCGGGGCATTTCTTGTAAAGCTTATTAAGGTCCTTCAAAAACAGTGTCAATTTCTCATCGTTAAACCTGGTGAAAGGAAGACATTTTCTGCCCGGCACAACATAAAGCGAAGTCAGCATAAGCCTGAAATTCGCATATTTATTCAAGATATTTCCGGGATATCCTTCTATCAATACGGATTCGTCTTCGCCGTAATCTCTTGTGGGCAAAAGCAATATAAATTCTTCGCAGTAAGCGTTTATCAGAACATTTGTCAGTTCCGTATAATGAAGTGTTCTGTCGTAAGAGCTTCTTGAGAAGAAACGACGCATATCGGCATGAAGGTGGTTGTCGAATTTATAATCAAAACCGAAACCGTCTTCTTCAAGGCTTGCGGTAAGATTGTTTGAATTTAACGAATCTCCCGCTATGGTTATAAATTCGGGATTCTTCTTGTGCAAAACGGAATTTATGTGCTTTATGAATTCCTCTCCGCCGTGATTTTCGGGTCCGCCGAACATATTGGGCACATAATCCTGTTCACCGCGCATATAGTTTAAGTAAAGTATCCTGTCCGTCCCTCTTAACACAAAACCGTCCGCATGGAAGGCTTTGATATGATAAAACGCAGAACTTATAACAAAATTACGCACATATTTTTTGGTGAAATCAAATGTGATCCTGTTCTCTATCTCAAAATCATTGATCGCTTCGTAAAGCTTTCGTCCGTCAAAGCCTTTAAGTCCTTCGTTATCGGGTGTGAACGATGAAAGATCGAGAGTGAAAATGACCGGGATATCCGCATCGTGAAGCCCGTTAACAAGATACTTTATATCGCTTTTGATAAAACCGTAAAGAGCAAACAAAGAATACAATTCGCCCGTATCGTCGTTCTTTGATAAGTTGTCAAACACTACACAGTCATAATCGTAGCGTCTTATATAGTCGATTATGTCTTTTAATGAATCCGAAAGAGGCTTTCCTTCAACAATAAAGTTCTTGAGCACGATCTCACCGAATGAAAGCGGTCTGTTCTTTGCTTTGATCGATTTTTCTTTTGCCATGAATTTGGCATCGGACCACGGGAAAAATTCATCCTTCTCTACTATTGAAGCATGATTTTCGTTATCTTCGATCAGGAAACTGAACGGATCGCGCTTTAAATACGTAAGCCCGTTCTTTAATTTGATCTCGTATTTGTATAAAGCTCCTTCTTTGATACCGGGTAGAAAAATGGAAAAAATACCGCTTTCGCCAAGCCTGGACATCTGATTGACTCTTCCGTCCCAGGAATTGAAATCACCGACAACAGAAACACGTTCGGCCATTGGTGCATAAACGGTAAAAGAAACCCCCGAAAGCTCTTTGTAGGTGGTCTCATGAGCTCCGAAGCAGTCATACATATCATACAGTATGCCCGCATAGAATTTTTCGTTGATGTTTTTGTCAAATTTCGGTAAATAGATATAGTTTTCGGGACATATGACCGTTCTGTCTTCATAAGTCACTATATATTCATATTCATGAACATTTTTATCGGATGTCCAATACGCAAAGAAACCTTCTTCATCGGCCTCCTGCATCTCTGCATTTTCTTTGGCTCCTTTTGCTTTTAACAAAACAGATATGGCGCCGGGAAAGAAACATTGGATCAAAGTTCCGCCCTGAACGCTGTGTTTACCGAGAATTTCATGCGGGTGATCGCATTCCGAATATATGATACTTTCAATCTCGGGCCAATTCATCATTTTGTAAAGCTTATTGTCCATAATCTTATCTCCGAAAGATCTGTTTTAATCAAGTTCGTGGATAAACAATCCGCTTAAAAGCTTGGGCTCAAACCATGTTGACTTGGGCGGCATCAAAAGGCCCGCATCAGCAACATTGAAAAGCTCATTCATGGATGTCGGATACATCGAAAAAGCGACAGCCGCATCTTCGGCCATTCGTTTTCTAAGTTCTTTTACCCCTCTTATACCGCCCACAAAATCGATCCGCGGGTTCGTTTTGGGATCGTCGATCTTAAGGACCGGTTTAAGTAAATGATCCTGAAGGACAGATACATCAAGGCTTTTAATGGGATCTTTGCTTAAAAATTCATCCTTAAGACAGATCTCATATTCTTTATCGGAAAGGAACATATAGATCTGTCCTTTCTTACAAGGCTTATTATCGCTTATCGGAATTTCCCGAATATTAAAACTTGAAGAGATCTTATCAAGAAATTCATCGTCAGACAGATCGTTCAGATCTTTGACAACGCGATTATAGTCCATTATCATAAGCTCGCTGTCCGAAAAGATCACACTTAAGAAATAATTGTATTCCTTATCGGGATCGTATTTTCCGGCTGCTTCTCTCCGCATTTTGGAAACCTTGCATGCGGCCGCACAACGATGATGACCGTCAGCTATGTAAAGGTTTGGAATATTTGCAAATGTATCCGTGATAAACCTGATATCTTCTTCTTTATCGATTATCCAGCATCTTTGAAGTACATCGTTGTTTGAGAACTCGGTATACGGCTTATTTTCCTTTATCCTTTTGTACAGATCGTTTAAAGACTTATCTTCTCTGTAAGCAAGAAAAATGGGACCGGTCTGGGCATTTAACGTATCCACATGTGTTATACGGTCCTTTTCCTTTTCGGCTCTTGTATTTTCATGCTTTAAGATTATGTTGTTTTCATAATCCGTGACTGATGCGCAGCAAACAAGCCCTGTCTGTGCACGGCCGTTCATTGTCTGCTCATAGAGATAAAAACAGGATTTATCGTCTTTTACAAATTCCTTGTCGGAAAGCTTTTCGTTATATATTTCTTTGGCTTTCAGATATACCTTTTCGTCGTAGTTATCAACATCATCGGGAAACAACGCTTCCGCCATATCAATTTTAAGGAAAGTCTTATCGTGTTTTTTGATATATTCCTTTGCTTCGGATCTGTTAAATGTGTCGTAGGGTAAAGATGCGATCTCAGGCTCGAGGCCGCATGCGGGACGAACTGCCCTGAATGGTCTGATGGTTGCCATTTATGCCTCCGTGTTTTTATATTACTATTTGATTTTAACAAAATTTAATGGAAACAACAACTTAAAGGTGATATATTAAGAATAAATTTGGAGGTAGTTATGGACAGAGAACAGGAAAACCAATATATTTACGATGAAGTCACAAAATATGCCGATAATGTACTCGACGGTATCGACCCTCAAAAAGTTCAGATATCATTTCAGCTTGAAAAATTACGTCCGAGAATGATGGAACTTGCGATGGAACTGTCGACCACATCCGAAGATGTTTTTATCCGTTATATGGATACCGCTTCCACTGTATCGGTAAACGTCGAGAAAAAATTCCAGTCTACGATGGGCAACATGAATTCATACGGCGATCCGATGTGGACCGAACAATTTTAGGTAAAAAACAAGAGCTCCGATCTTATCGGAGCTCTTATCATTTACGGTTTATTATTTTACAACTCTGACTCTGAATACGCCTTCGATCGCTTCAAGTTTCTTAACATGATCCGTGGTAATGGGCTCTTCAACGTCAAACATCGTATAAGCGTAATCACCTTTGGATTTGTTCATAAGGTCTGTAATGTTGATGCCGAGATCTCCGAATGTAGCGGTAAACTTGGTGATCATATTGGCAATGTTCTTGTGGAAGATCGCAACACGGCCCGCCTTATCGCAAATTCCCATATCTACATTGGGATAATTGACCGAGTTAACAATGTTTCCGTTTTCGAGATAATTCATCATTTCCTTAACTGCCATCTTTGCACAGTTATCTTCGGATTCTTCCGTTGAAGCTCCGAGGTGAGGAGTTACGATACATCCCTTTGCTCCTACTGTCGTGGTATTCGGGAAATCCGAAACATATTTAAACAGCTTGCCTTTTGAAAGCGCATCAACGATCGCTTCTTCATCAACAAGAAGGTCTCTTGCAAAATTAAGTACGATAGTTGTGGGTTTCATCATTGCAATGGCGTCTGCATTTATCATCTTCTTTGTGTTGTCAAGAAGCGGCACATGAATGGTGATATAGTCGCATTCTCTGTATATCTCATTTACATCAACAACATGTTTTACCTGTCTGTTTAGACTCCATGCGGCATTGACAGAAATATAAGGGTCGTATCCGTATACTTCCATTCCCATGTGAATAGCGGCATTTGCCACCTGCGCTCCGATAGCTCCGAGACCGATAACACCGAGCTTTTTGCCCGAGATCTCGGTACCCGCAAAATTCTTCTTCTGCTTTTCTGCAGTTTTTGCAATATTGGCATCATCCTGATTGTCGATACACCAGTTGATACCGCCGACTATATCTCTTGCAGCATAAAGCATACCTGCAAATACAAGTTCTTTAACACCGTTTGCATTGGCGCCGGGAGTATTAAATACAACAACGCCTTTTTCCGCAAGAGTATCAAGGGGTATATTGTTGACACCGGCTCCGGCTCTTGCTACGCAAAGAAGCTTGTCCGAGAACTCAAGTTCATGCATGACAGCACTTCTTACAAGTATACCTTCGGCTTCATCTATATTTTCCGTTTTCTCGTAATTATCGGAAAACTGAGTAAGACCAACCTGTGAAATGGGATTTAAACAATTATACTTAAACATTTAACCATTCTCCTTCTCGTATTGGGTAAGAAAATCAACCAGGGCTTTAACGCCTTCGATAGGCATAGCGTTATATATAGAGGCCCTTAAACCACCGACTGTCTTATGTCCTTTAAGGTTATCGAAACCTGCGGCCTTTGTGGCAGCTACAACGGCTGCATCTTTTTCGGCGCTGTCGGTAACAAAAGGAACATTCATTAATGATCTGAATTCTTTTTCAACGGTACCCTTAAACATCTTTGAACTGTCAAGGAAATCATAAAGGACCTTGGCTTTTTCTCTGTTGATCTTATCCATGGCTTCAAGTCCGCCTAAGTTAAGAAGATATTTAAATACCTTACCGCATACGTAAATTGCCCAGCAGTTTGGTGTATTGTACATGGAACCGTTGTTGGCATGTGTGTCATATCTTAAATACGTGGGTACGGTCGATGCGACATCTTCTCTTATAAGATCTTCACGGATGATAACGATCGCAAGACCCGCAGGGCCGACGTTCTTCTGAACACCGCCGTATATAATTCCGTAATCGGAAACATTAACGGGCTTTGACAAAAACATTGAAGACTGATCCGCAACAAGTATCTTTCCCTTGGTGTTGGGAAGTTTCTGATATGTGGTGCCGTGAATGGTCTCATTTTCGCAAATATATACATAGTCCGCATCATCGTCGATGGGAAGATCGGAACAATCGGGTATATAACTGTAGTTTCGGTCCTCACTTGTGGCAATGACATTAACCTTACCGTATTTCTTGGCTTCCGCTGCGGCCTTCTTTGACCAGTTACCGGTAACGATATAATCAAATACTCCGTTCTTGCAAAGGTTCATGGGTATCATTGCAAACTGTAAGGTTGCACCGCCCTGAATAAATAAAACCTTGTAGTTGTCGGGAATATTCATGAGCTTTCTAAGATCGGCTTCCGCTTCATCGATGATCTGCTGATACACCTTAGATCGATGAGACATCTCCATAACACTCATTCCACTTCCCTTGTAATCAAGAAGCTCTGCCTGGATCTCTTCAAGAACAGGTAAAGGCATCGTAGCCGGACCGGCTGAAAAATTATAAACTCTGGACATAGACTCTTCCTCCCTAAAATGTATTGACATATTAAAATAGACTATACTCCATTAAAGCGTTAAAGTCA
>JAEEGL015206197.1_pt1 | contig 14513 bp, 11 predicted proteins | sample 9134231 | NCBI WGS metagenome assembly JAEEGL01 (sample SAMN16246548, study PRJNA631951) | gut metagenome | biome: gut microbiome; feature: rumen; material: fiber-attached | host: Bos | place: Iran: Karaj | collected 2018-10
CAAAAGCGAACCGATTATGACGAGTATGAGGTCAAGCGCGAGGCATACGATCCACGAGATCATCCAGCCGGGATTTTCCGCCGTGAATTTGAACTGCACCTTGAAAGTGAAAAGCAGTATCGCCATCACTTCACAGCCTATGCCGAGTATCCAGAGGATGATCGCGACGATGCGGTAAGGCAAAGCGTTCTGCCTCGTGGCGGCGAGCAGCTCGTCCTGCGTGGCGCTCTGCTGACCTACCTGCGTGTAGGTATGTTCCACTTTCTTTTTCGGCGCGGACTTCTTGGCGGCCGCGGCTTCAAGCGCTCTTTTCGCCGCTTCTTTCGCGGCGTCGTTTGATTTTTTATCAGCCATATTTGAACCTCCGATCATTTTATGCTTTGATTATAGCACAATAACAGACCGATGTCAAGCGTTACGGTTCTTATTTCGACGTTTTTTGACGCCGTTATTCCGCTTTTGCTATCTTCAGATCCGCGGAGACGGAGTTGAAGTCGACAGATACCGAGCCGTCGCCGTATTCTCTCTGACCGAAGTCGGAATCGAAATCACCGCTGACGGACGAGATCTTCGCCTTATAGCCTGCCGTGCCGGCGGGTAATCTGAGTTCGACGTCGCCGGATACCGTGTTAAGTTTGTACTGTATCGCGGCGTCCTTTTTCTGCGTGAGTGTGATCTTTCCGGAGACCGTGTTCGTATCGACCGCGCCGGTAATTTCGGCGGATATATCGAGGCCGCCCGACACGCCGTCGAATCTGACCTCTTTCACGGTATCGGCTTTAACGCCGACGCCGCCGCTGACCGTTTTTATATCGATCTTGTCGGCGTTATATAAGTCGATATCGACCCGCGAACTGACGTTATTCAGTTTGACCGCGCCGAATTCCTCGGTGACCGTGACGGTTATCTCCTTTGCTCTGTTGTTCAGCAGTTTGGAGCTCGCGCCGTCTTCCGCCCATTTGATATAAAGCGTACCGGCTTCGAGCTTGTAGTAAAGCGGAAAATAATCGCCCTTGACCGCTTTTTCGACGATGCTGAACGTATCGCCTCTGACGAAGCTGATCTTGCCGGCTATCCAGTCCATATCGACCTTCTGTACCGTACCTTCGAAGGTCTTTACTTTGTTTTCTTCAAATTTTTCGTAACCGGTGCCGTCGTAGCTGTAATTTAATCCGACGGAAAAATTGACGCCGCAGCCGGATAACAGAAGAACGGCGGCAAGGAACACTGATAAAGTAATTATAAATCTTTTCATTTTTTTCTTTCCTTTATTATTATTTGATTCCATTATATCCTTTTCTCTGCTTTTGTCAATAGATTTTTTCATCTTTTCAAGCAGTTTTGAGCAAAAAGTGCTTGATTTTTCAATTTACCTCTTGACAAATCGGTCGGTTTGTGATATATTATATTAGCACTCGGAGATTATGAGTGCCAATATTTGAAATCATCCCGAACCGGAGGTGTTGATATGAATTACAATAAACTTACTGAAAAAAGCCTCGGCGCTCTGCAGGCGGCGCAGGCTCTCGCCGGAGAATACGGCAATCCCGAGGTGACGGAAACGCATCTGCTTCTGTCTCTCTGCGATCAGGAAAACGCGCTTCTCCCCTCGATTCTGCAGAATATGAACGTTGACGCAAACGCTTTCAGAGCCGAAGTGAACGACGCGGTAGAAGCTCTGCCGAGGCAGACCGGCGGCTCGCTCTATATGTCGCAGGCTCTCTCCCGCGCGCTTGAAACCGCTGAGAAAAAAGCCGCGGGAATGAACGACGAATACGTTTCGGTCGAGCATCTTTTCATGGGGATCATGGCCGCGCCGGACGATGCGGTCAGGCGCATATTAAAAAACTGCGGCGTGACCGAATCCGCGTTTCTCTCCGCGCTTAAAAAGATCCGCGGCAACAGCCGTGTGACGAACGAGAACCCCGAAAACTCATACCAGGCTCTTGAAAAATACGGTCAGGATCTCGTAAAACTCGCGAGGGAAAGAAAACTCGACCCTGTGATAGGCAGAGACGACGAGATCAGGCGGGTGATCCGCATACTTTCGAGAAAAACGAAAAACAACCCGTGCCTTATCGGCGAGCCGGGCGTCGGCAAAACGGCGATAGCCGAGGGGCTGGCGCTGCGTATTGTGCGCGGCGACGTGCCTAACAACCTCAAAGACGTGACGATCTTTTCGCTCGACATGGGCGCGCTGATCGCCGGCGCGAAATACAGAGGAGAATTCGAAGAGCGTCTCAAAGCCGTGCTGAACGAGATCAAAAAGTCCGAGGGCAAGATCATAATGTTCATAGACGAGCTCCACACGGTCGTCGGCGCGGGCAGGACCGAAGGGTCTATGGACGCCGGCAACCTGCTCAAACCTATGCTCGCGAGAGGCGAACTGCACTGCATCGGCGCGACGACGCTTGACGAATACAGAAAATACATCGAAAAAGATCCCGCGCTCGAACGCCGGTTCCAGACTGTACTGATAGACGAGCCGAGCGTCGAAGATACGATAACGATACTGCGCGGACTCAAAGAAAGATACGAAGTGTATCACGGCGTCAAGATACAGGATAACGCGCTGATATCGGCGGCGGTTTTGTCGAACAGATATATTTCGGACAGATTTCTGCCCGACAAGGCGATAGACCTCGTAGACGAGGCTTGCGCGCTGATAAAGACCGAGATGAACTCGATGCCGACCGAAATGGATAAAATATCGCGGAAGATAATGCAGCACGAGATAGAAGAGGCGGCGTTGTCGAAAGAGACCGATCAGCTGTCGGTAAAGCGGCTCGAAGAGATACGTAAAGAGCTCGCCGAAGAACGCGACGAGTTCAACTCGATGAAAGCGCAGTGGGAGCTTGAAAAGAGCGGCATCGGCAGACTGCAGAGCCTGCGCGAGCAGATAGAACGCACTCAGGCGCAGATCGAGGCGGCTGAAAACGCGTACGACCTTGAAAAAGCGGCGGAGCTAAAATATTCCGTTCTGCCGAAGCTCAAAGCAGAGCTTGAAGCGGCGGAAAAAGCCGGCGGCGACAAACCGTCGAGAACGTTTCTGCGCGACAAGGTGACCGAAGAAGAGATCGCGCGCATAGTATCGCGCTGGACCGGCATACCGGTATCGAAGCTGCTCGAATCCGAAAAATCAAAGCTGCTTCACCTCGACGACATTCTGCATAAGAGAGTCGTCGGGCAGGACGAGGCGGTGCGTAAAGTGTGCGACGCGATATTGAGGAGCCGCGCGGGCATAGCCGACCCGAGCAGACCGATCGGTTCGTTTCTCTTCCTCGGCCCCACGGGCGTCGGTAAGACGGAGCTTGCAAAGGCGCTTGCGGAGGCGCTTTTCGACGACGAGCGGGCGCTCGTAAGGATAGATATGACCGAGTATATGGAGAAGTTCTCCGTCTCGCGTCTTATCGGCGCCCCTCCCGGATACGTCGGCTACGACGAGGGCGGTCAGCTCACCGAGGCGGTACGCAGAAAACCGTATTCGGTGGTGCTGTTCGACGAGATCGAAAAAGCTCATCCCGACGTATTCAACATTCTTTTGCAGGTGCTCGACGACGGACGTATCACGGACAGCCAGGGCAGGACCGTCGATTTCAAGAACACGATTATCATTCTTACTTCAAATCTCGGCTCCGACATAATACTCGACGGCATAGACGGCGAGGGCAATATTTCGGACGAAGCGAGAGAACGCATCACCTCTCTGCTCCGCAGAAGCTTCAGACCGGAATTTCTGAATCGTCTCGACGAAACGGTGTTCTACAAACCGCTCACGCGCGCAAACATCGACAGGATCGTAGATCTGCTCCTTACGGGTATTTCGAAACGGCTCGAAGACAAACAGCTTTCGCTCAAACTGACGCCGGCGGCGAGAGAGTTCATAATCGATAACGGTTACGACCCGCAGTACGGCGCGAGACCGCTCAAACGTTTTCTGCAGTCGAAGGTCGAAACGCTGATCGCGGTCAAGATCGTCAGAGACGACCCCGCGCCCGGCGACGTTCTGACCGTGGATTACAACGGAACGGAGCTTTTTATCGCATAAAACGCGTTCACACATTATTTTCACTTTTTTTGAAAAACCACTTGACAAGCTCGATCCGATTTGATATAATAGCAAGGCTATCCAAAAAGCGCTGCTATGGCTCAGTCGGTAGAGCACATCCTTGGTAAGGATGAGGTCATCAGTTCGATTCTGATTAGCAGCTCCAAAAATCAAGCAGCCGACGGCTGCTTGATTTTTTTATCCGGGCCGCCGAAGACGGGTCGGTATGTAATCGGCGTGATACGGCGCCGTATCGGCGCGGTTTCGTTTCCCTCCCGTTTTTCCGCTTTTTCGATTATTGTTTACCCGCTCTCCACGCGTTTTTCATATTTGTGATTTATAATAAGAACGTAAAACTCGGTAAAATCCGATCAGACGGAGGTATCTCATGTACGGTCTTAACGAACTTCTCTCGGGGCTCGACGCTCTCATCTCGGGCGTTCCGCATCTCACCGCAAATCTTGCAAACGCCTCGGCTTACATAATGAATTCATTTGAAGATATAAGCTGGGCGGGATTTTACATACTTGAGGACGGCGTGCTCGTGCTCGGTCCGTTCCAGGGCAAACCGGCGTGCATCGAGATAAAGCCGGGCAGAGGCGTCTGCGGTACTGCCGCCGCAAGCGGGCGGACGCAGGTCGTTTATAACGTTCACGAGTTCCCCGGTCATATCGCGTGCGATCCGGATTCGCGTTCGGAGATAGTCGTGCCGCTTTATAAAGACGGACGTATCTTCGGCGTGCTCGACATCGACAGCAAGACAATCGGCCGGTTCGGCGACGAAGAAAAAACGGTCTTCGAAGCGATCGCGCGGATCGTTGAAAAAACTCTTTAACGCTGATAAAAACGTCGTCTTTTACATAAAAAGCGGCGTTTTTTTGCGTTTTTCGGGCGATTTGCACAGATTACGGCGTTATTTTTGGGCAAAAAGCTATTGACTTTTATACTCCCGTGTGGTACAATTTAAACGTAATCATATATTATCACGCCGAAAGGCGAAACAAGAAAGGAACGCAATATATGAAAAAAGCATTGAGAATTTTAGCTCTCGCGCTTGCGATCGTCATGACGGTAAGCGTATTCGCCGCATGTACGGAAAAGCCGGCCGGTGAAGACACCAAGGCTTCGACCAAAGCTCCGGAAAAGACCGAATCCCCGACCGAAGCCCCGACCGAGGCCCCGACCGAAGCTCCGACCGAAGCCGTCGTGACGGAAGCTCCGACCGAAGCCGTGACGGAACCGCCGAAGGAAGTCGTCTGGTACGACGCATTCAGATGGGATTTCGACAAGCCCTCCGAACTCGGCTGGTACGCAACGAACAACACAGATATCGAAGCCGGTGAAGACGGCTCGCTCATACTCACGGTAGTAGGCGGCGACCCGCATATGACCTCCGACAAGACGCTTGCAAAAGCGAAACTCGACTGCGAAGACCTCGAACGCATCGTCATGCGCGTAAAGAACGAATGCGAAACGACGGGCGCGCAGATATTCATCAACACGACGCTGAGCCCCGGTCCGAGCGAAACTTATTCGTACAAATTCGATTACGACGAGTTCGACGAGGTCGACGGCTGGTATGAAGTCGAGATCGACACTTGGGATATCAGCGGTTGGGAAGGCAGACTCAAAGACATCCGCTTCGACTATTCCGAAGCGAGCGAAGGCGTAGTCTATATCGACTACATCTCTCTGCAGACCACAAATCCCGAAAAAGCGCTGAAACCCGATGAAGCAGTTACCGAAGAGCCCGATCCCCGCGCCGGCAAACAGGTGATCTACTCGATAGACTTCTCGAAGATCACCCCCGAAAAGTGCTGGTTCGGCGCTGCTGATCACGGCGAAGAAGAAGAAAAATCCGACGATATGTTTGAGTTCTCCAACGGCGTCGATCCCGAATCCGCCGTTGAAAACGACTACTTCGTATGCAAGATAGCCGGTCAGGACCCGTTCATCTTCTGCCCGGTCGTCGATATCGATATAGCCACCGAGGCCATTTCGTGCATCGTTCTTACCGTCTGCAACAGAGCTTCCGGTAAAAACGTGGCAGGTCAGTTATTCTACATGACCGACGGCAACCCCAATCCGTCCGAGCAGGGCTCCGAAAAGTTCTCTTATACGAAATCCGGTGAAGAAAACACCGAATTCGAAGAGATCATCATCCAGATCGAAGAGTCCGATTACTGGTACGGCGCGCTTCAGCAGATCAGATTCGACCCGTCCGAAGCGTGGAGCGGCGAGTGCTGGATCAAAACGATAGAATTCTTCGGCTGATAATCAGCCCGGAAGAAACGGTCGACGAAAATCGACCGTTTCTTTTTTTATTTTACACTTGACAAATTTCGCTGCTATTGTTATAATTACTTTATATTGCAATTACTTTTATCGGAAGTTGTTTTTTATGGTAAAGAGAAATCTGATAGCCGACGCGTTTTTCGAATGCGTTTCGTCGTTTTCGGAGCGGACCGGAGCCGGATCGTTTTACAGCAGCGCGGTGCGCGGCGGTAAGGACGGCAAAGGCAGTCTTGAACGTATGATATGCATCGCCGGTTATGAAAAGTTCGACGTCGCATATACTTATTTTGTGCGCTCACCGCTCGTATCGAGCATCGTGAGCATTTTCGACGTGCGCGTCATACTCGACAGACAGCACCCCGAGATCAGATACTCTCTTTACGACCTTATGTATATTATGGATCCGGAGAATTTCAAATGCTATCACTTCTCTTTTATCGAAACGCCGGAGAGGATGAAGCGCATTTTCGAATCGATCGAACCGGATCTTGAGACGTTTTTGCCGAGGCTCGCGACGATCGCGTCGCAGAAACCGGCGTTAAAAGATATCGAAGAGAAATTCAAAGACGGCGTGAACAGCTTTTTCGGGTACGACGTATTCAACGGCGATTACAGGACCGAACAGGGGCAAGAGTTATATATCTCGGCGCTCGAACACTATTACGCGCTGAGCGACAGCTTCTACGAATCAAAGGCTTACGCGCAGTTCCTTTCCGGTCAATACAGAAAAGCGTACGCCGGTATGCGCAAATACAAAAACAAGACGTACTATCAGGTGCGCCTCGCCTCGTTTTTGTCCGTCGATCCGCCGAAATACGACGCCGTCGCAGAAGACTGCAATACCGTCGGCGACGCGGTCGCCGTAAACAGATATCAGATAATCAGCGTTATGCTCGGCGCGCTGATAATGTTCGTTCCGTTTCTGCTTTTACATATCGGCGCGCATTTTCTTTACGCGAAACTGATCTTTTCCGGCGCCGTATGGAGCACGGCGTACACGCTCTCCGCGGCGCTCGGCACCGCCCCGTTCGTTTTTCCCTTCGCTATGTCGATGAGTTATATATTCAACCGCTTTACGGTAAAACTGATCTCGAAGAAAAAACGGACGTATCTTAAAAACCTCGAATCCGCCGCCGCGCCGTTTTCAAAAAGCGGCTGCGCGAGATTTCTGGTCTTCGCGGTGCTGACGATGCTGATACTGACTTCTCTGCTCAGCGTCAACTCGTTCACGGCGTTTTACGACGACGGCTTCAGATACAAGACCTCCGTCGCCGATATCTCCGGATCCTATTACTCTTACTCGGATATCAAAGAATTCGTGAAGGTGAACGGGCGTTACGATTATCTCGGCAGCTATGAAGAATTCACGTCTTACGTGATAATAATGAAAAACGGTTACGCGATAGATCTTCTGTACGAGGTATCCGCCGAAGATGCGGAAAAGCGGCTCGTGCCGCTGATGAAAGACAAGGGCGTGCCGGTGCGCGAAGTTCACGATCTGTCCGAAAACGGCACGATACTCGGATAAATATCTCAAAATAAGTATTTCAAATTTTATTTCACCTATTTTTCATAATATTATTAACTAAAAAACATTGATTTTCGTCGAAAAATCTTGTATAATGTAATACAGACTTCACGCTGACGCCCGCCGCGTCATATAATCAACACTGTCCGGGAAAGGAGGCGCCGTATGCCGATAACCACTTTTGAGCGGTTTGAGAAGAAATTCATAATCACGAGAGAACAGCACGAACGCCTGCTGCCCGCGGTGCTGAACTATATGGACGCCGACGCGTACTGTATCGGCGGCAGCAGCTACAACCTTGTCAATCTGTATTTCGACGACGACGACGATTCGATAATACGCGAATCGGTGCGCAAGCCGAAATTCAAGGAAAAACTGCGGATCCGCTCGTACGACGTGCCGCAGAACGGGAATTCCACGGTATTTATCGAAATAAAACGAAAATTCAACGGCGTCGTTACCAAGCGGCGCGCGGGTTTCCCTTACAAAGATATACTTCACTACCTGCAGACGGGCGAGCACCCGCAGACTGACAGTTACATTTACAACCAGGTGCTCGACGAGATAGACGCTTACCTCGCTCTGCATCCCTGCTACCCGAAGGTATTCATATCGTACGACAGGCACGCTTATTTCATGAAAGACAGCTCGGATACGAGACTGACCTTCGACGAGAACGTACTTACGAGAAGAAACGATCTCGATCTGCTTCTCGGCAACTACGGCGAGCCTCTGCTGCCGCCCGATAAACTGATAATGGAAATAAAATTCACCGGCGCGGCGCCTTTATGGTTCTCGCGGCTCGCGTCGGGCGAGGGACTGTTCAAAACGCCGTTTTCAAAATACGGCAAAGAGTTCGAACGGTATTACAAGCAGAACCACCCGTCTGTAATCGACTATATGTAACGCAAAGGAAGGTACGCACAATGAATCTCGAAGAACTGTTTTCAACTCAGGTCGGCGGAACGCAGATGTCCGTGGGCTCAACGCTCGGCATACTCGGAGCCGCGCTCGTCCTCGGCGTCGCAGTCGCACTGCTTTATAAATTCCTTCAGGACAGGGGCGGTTACAACACCGCGCTGACCGTAACGCTGGCGATACTGCCGGTCACGCTGACGTTCATTATAGTGATGCTCGGCAACAACCTGCTCGTCGCCTTCACCTTTGCCGGCGTTCTGACGCTCGTGAGATACCGGTCGGTACAGCTTCGCCCGAAGGATATCGCTTTCATACTGATGACGATCGCCGTCGGCGTGGCCTGCGGCGTGGGTTATCTCGCTTACGCGGTGCTCTTCGCAGTCGTATTTTCCGCGTTGATGACCGTGCTCTCGCTTACCGGATTCGGCGGCACCGCGAGATCGGTGTATCAGCTCCGCATCCTCATTCCCGAAACGCTGAGTTTCGACGGAGTTTTCGACGACGTGCTGAACGAATATTCGTCCGCGTGGCGCCTTTGCCGTATCAGAACGACCGATTTCGGCACCGTTTTCGAAATGGATTTTTCGGTAAAACTCAAAAAGAACGTAAACAGAAAAGAATTTCTCGATAAAATAAGATGCAAAAACGGCAACCTGCAGGTCACGCTCAATCTTGAGCCCGACGAATCGAAGGTCTGAGGTATTTATGATTTTCAAAAACACAGTAAGGATCATCGCGGCGGCGCTGATCGCCGTCTTCGCTCTCTCCCTGTTCGCATGCAATAACGGCCCCTCCGCGGATACCGGCGACGTTACCGCGGCTCCGGGCGAGCTGCCTTCTTCAGCCGCCGCTTACGACGGCCTGTTCTCATCCATGATGGAAATAAACGTCACGGTGCCTACGGCGGACCTCGCCGCGATGCTCAAAAGCCCCGACGACGAGACGTATTATCAGGCGACCGTCTTCGTAAACGGTATGAAATGTTCGACCGCCGGCATCAAGACGCGCGGCAACACGACTTTCGTTTCAGAAGCGGAGAGTGAAAAATATTCTTTCAAAATTCAGTTCGGCAAGTATCAGAAGGGCGTAAAAATAAACGGTCTGGACGAGCTGTATCTCAACAATATGTCTTACGACCCTTCGTGCGTACGCGAATATCTCGCTTATCTCTGCTTTGCGGAGCTTGACGCCGAAGCGCCGCTCGCCGCTTTTGCGAAGCTGACCGTGAACGGCGAATACTACGGAGTCTATCTCGCAGTGGAAGGCGTAGACGACAGTTTTCTCAAACGCGCCTTCGGCGACAACGACGGCACGCTTTACAAATCGCAAAAAGGCGCTGCTCTGACGGAGTTCGACGCTTCGGCTTTCTCTGTCAAGAACGGCGACGACAAAGGGCTGAAGAATATATCGGCGCTCATCAAAGCGCTTTCTTCGGGCGAAGGCGTCGAGGATATACTCGACGTTTCGGCGGTGCTGAAATACGCGGCGATCGCCGCCTGCCTCGGCTTAGAGGATTCGTATCTCGGCCCGAAATCCGAAAACTACTATCTGTACGACGAAGACGGCATGCTTGAAATAGTGCCGTGGGACCTCAAGCTCTCGTTCGGTACGGACGGGGCGCTCCGCAAGACGGGATATGCGATCAAATCGTCGCTGATCACCGCTTCGGTCGCAGAGCCGTATTTCGACGTGCTTGCGACCGAACGCCCGCTCGTCTCCAAACTGCTTGAGAACGAAGAATATCTGAAAGAATACAAAGGATACGCGAAAGACATCGCCGGTTTTCTGCAGAGATGCGAAGAGTACCTTCCGAAGCTGAAGACTACCGTATCCGAGGCGGTGAAAGCCGATACCAGAAGCTTTTACGGTTTCGAGGCGTTCGAAGCCGAGTTTACAGACGGCGAAAACACCCTGCTCGGCTTCATAAAGGCGCGCCGCGCGAATATCCTTACGCAGCTGGGTGAATGATTTGAAAAAGACAACGGTAATTATCATCGTGCTCGTTACGGTACTCACCGCGCTCTTCTCGTGCGCAAAGACCGAACTTGACACGCCCGCCAATATGCAGCTCGCGTCCGCCGAAGCCGCGGACTATTATCTGTACGTGCCCGACGGCTGGGTCATCTCGAGCCAGGACGGTATAACCGCGGCTTACGTTTCCGTGATCGACAACTCGAACGTATCGTGCGCGAGATACACTCTCACTAACGAAGCGGTATTCGAAAACGTCACCGAAGAAGAAAAGGCCGAGATCACCTACGCCAAAAACTTCTGGACCGACTACGTCTCCCAGCTCGGTTCGGCCTTGCCGGGATTCAATATGCTGAGCGGACCGACCCCCGTCGTGCTTGACGGTCACGCCGCGATAAAATGCGGTTATTTCGCCGCTCTCTCAGGCAAGAATTACAGATACGACATGGTGATCTGCATAAAAGACAGGCTCTACGCTTATATCCTCACGTTCACCGCTGAGGAATCGAATTACGAAGCCGATTCGGCGTATTTTGACAAGATAACCGCCGAATTCAGATTTCAGACGGGAAGATTTGAATGATATGACGGCATATTTCGACAACGCGGCGACAACGCATTTATGCGCTCTCGCCGCTTTGGCTTTAAAACAGGCGGAAGAAGAATACGGCAATCCCTCTTCTCTGCACGCTCTCGGCTTTTCGGCTTACGGTCTTATGACCGAGTCGAGAAAAAAAGTCGCCGCTCTGCTCGGTATCAGAGACAAAAAGAGCGAACTGATCTTCACCGGAAGCGGGACCGAGTCGAACAATACCGCGATCTTCGGCACGGCGTACGCGAAAAAGCAGAATCAGGGCAAAAAAATAATCATATCCGATTCGGAACATCCGTCGGTGCATAACGCGGTATACGAGCTTCAGCGCCGCGGCTTCACCGTGCACGAGGTAAAGACGAGGTGCGGCGTGATCGACGCGGAGGAATTCGCCGCGGCGGTAGATCAGAACACTTTTCTCGTAAGCGTTATGACCGTCAACAACGAAAGCGGCGCTGTCTACGATATCGCGGGGCTGTGCGCGGCGGCGAAACGGATCAACAAAAACGTGATCTTCCATACCGACGCGACGCAGGCTCTCTGCAAGATACCGCTTTATCCGGAAAAGCTCGGGGTGGACCTTATGACCGTTTCGGCGCACAAGATCGGCGGGCCGAAAGGCGTCGGCGCGCTTTATATTTCGCCGGAAATGATCAAAACGCGGTCGATAACTCCGTACCTGTTCGGCGGCGGGCAGGAATACGGGCTGCGCTCCGGCACGGAGAACGTGCCCGGGATCGCGGCGTTCGGCGCGGCGGCGGAAGCGGCCGCAGCGGCGGCGGAGGAAAACGCGGCGAAGGTCGCCTCGCTTTCGGACCGTATCTGCTCCGCTCTTTCCGCTCTCGGCCTGAAACTCAATCTGCCGGAAAAGGATCGGGTTAAACACATAATCTCCGTGACTTTACCGGGAATAAAAAGCGAGACGATGCTCCATCACCTTTCGTCTCTCGGCGTTTACGTTTCGAGCGGCTCCGCCTGCTCGTCGCATCACGCCGGCCTGTCGCGTCCGATGAAGAATTTCGGGCTTACCGACGCGGAAGCCGACTGTACCCTGCGCATAAGTCTCTGCCCGGACAATACGGAAGAGGAGGCGGACCTGCTTATCTCGGGTATCGCAGACGGGCTGAAAAGCCTTATCAGGGCTTATAAAATAAAAATAATTTAACACTTATTTTAAAATTAGTTATTTAGTATTCGCATTCGATGTGTTATACTATAAAATACCGTATTGCCGTTAAGCGCGGTTTTGATGCGGACAGTAACGTAATGAAAAGAAAGTTGGAAAACTGAAATGGCTAAGACAAACATCAAAGCAAAAAACAAAAAAAGCACGGATATCTGGTACGTCCTTATCGCCGTATTCGTTGGATTCTGCCTGCTCGCGGGTCTTCTCGTGGCGATACTCAAGCCGACCGGACTTTGGGACAGTATCACTCTGCACACGAACACCGCGATGAAATCGGAACATTATTCCGTAAACAACGCGCAGTTCCAGTATTCGGTATATTCGATCTATAATAACTATTATCAGCAGTATTTATCCTCATACGGCACCAATTATATGTCGTATTTCGGTTTTGACAGAACGAAACCGCTTTCAGAGCAGAAGTATTTCAACAGTTCGACCCAGTCATGGCTCGACGCCTGCGTCAACGACGCGAAATCCAATCTCACCCAGATACTTTATCTGTGCGAAGCCGCGCGCGCCGAGGGCATGACCCTCTCCGACGAGCATAAGAAAGAGATCGACGATACGATCGACGCTATCTCCGGGATTGCAAAGAGCTATAACTACTCGTTCTCGACTTACGTCGGCAACCTTTACGGCAGCAAGGGCATCACGAGAAAAGACATAAGAGGCATGCTCGAGCTCCAGCTGCTTGCGTCCCAGTATACGGAAAAGGTCTACGGAGATTTCACCTATACGGACGAGCAGTATAACGCATACTACAACGAGCACAAACTCGATTATCTGAAAGCCGACTATTATACCTATCAGATAAAAGCCGAATACGCGACCGACGCTGACGAAGCCGCCAAGAAGGAAGCGATAGACGGCGCGAAAGCAAAAGCCGAGGAACTTCAGGCTAAGATAGACGGCGGCGAATCGTTCGTAAACGTTATCGTCAACTACGAGCTTGAACTCGCCAAAGCTGAAGAAGAAGCCCTCGCCGGTTCCGACGACGAAAAAGCAAAGGCTGATCTCAAGAAGAAGATCGAAGAGATAACTCCCGAAAACATCGAAAAGAAGATAACCGTAAAAGCGCATACGAACGCCGACAAAGAATTTGACGACTGGCTGTTCGCAGACACTCCCGCGGCAGACGGCAGCGCAAAGATGTTCTCCGGTGAGGAGACGTTCGATCTGTATCAGGTCGTAAAGAGCGCTTACAGAGACGAATACAAGACCGTAACTCTCGGCCAGCTCTCCCTCGCCATCGACGATTTTGACAAAATGGAAGACGCCGTAACATACGCTCAGAAGATCATTGACGAATTCAACGCCGGCTCCGACAAGTCAGCCGAAGCGTTCGTAGCTCTCGCCGATAAGTACACGACTGACGACGTGACCGTAGCGTCCACCGGCGTTACGAAAGAAGCCTCCAAAGCAGGTACGGACGAATTCGCCGACGTCGACGAATGGCTCTTCTCCGAAGACCGCAAGAAAGGCGACGTAAAGTATTTCGAATTTGCCGATAAAGGCGTGGCGATCTACGTTTTCGACGAGTTCGGCAAAGCGTCATGGAACGTTGCAGTCGACGGCGATATGAAAAATGAAGATTACGAAAAGCTCTGCAAGGAACTTGAAGAGAAATACCCCGTAACGGTCAACGCAAAAGCCATAGCGAAGATAAGCTGACGACAATATTTAAAAAGGCTGTTTGATTTTGATATCAAACAGCTTTTTTTATCCGTTTTCGGACCGTATCAGAATAAGAAAATAATAAATATATGTAAAATAACGGCGTCTGCCGCGTTTTACTTGACAAAACTCGGAAAATATAATAAAATCATGTTGAAAAATCTGATTTTTTGCTACTATATGTGCGAGGAGGCGATGAAATGACCGACAGGGATATAATAGATCTGTATATCAAACGCGACGAAAGAGCGATCGCGGAATCACAGAAAAAATATGAAGACTACTGTTATTCCGTCGC
>JAEEGL017076476.1_pt1 | contig 14513 bp, 23 predicted proteins | sample 9134231 | NCBI WGS metagenome assembly JAEEGL01 (sample SAMN16246548, study PRJNA631951) | gut metagenome | biome: gut microbiome; feature: rumen; material: fiber-attached | host: Bos | place: Iran: Karaj | collected 2018-10
ATGAATTGTATGAGGTATTCTACCTACCGGTCGTGCCACTACGGTCATAGCCTGCTTGGTAGAGGCACAAATAATAGAGTCATTGGATTGGGCATACTGCTGTAGCCCGGTTGTAGGAAACTTCTGTGCCGGATGAAGCATGAAGTCTTTGGCGATAAGTTTAGTGTTAAACCTATACTGAGAAGCGAGGTATGGACTTACATAGTCCAAATCCTTCTCGTCTAAATGGTCACCCTTATATACCCCGCGCATCCATAAAAGCACCAACTTGGCGTCATTTACTTCTGCATAGTGCTCTAGTGCATGGACAAATCCCCACACAATGGGAGCACCTTCTACAATAGAGGAGACAATAAACCTCTGTCCTTTCCCGACTTTGGATATGTCTATATCTCTACGAAATACTGTTTTTTCTACTGCTACTTCATCCGTGCCGACTTTACTTGTCTTCTTTTTGCTTCGAGTCGTCATCCCCTAAATGGTACCCTGGCATGGAGAGCGATGCGGCAATCCCCTTTACTACTTCCGGGCCTACCCATTGTCCTTGGCCAGCGGCTCCTGAATATATTCCTGCCAACTGAAAATTCGAATAATTATCATCACAGATAAATAAAAAGGTCATCATGTACGAGGGCTTCTCTTGATCGGCAGATGCCGCGTTTAACAGAGAAATCACCTTCGCTTGAATAAATTCCTTTGTCATTGAGGATTCGATAATAGGGTAGTACAAATCAATGGCTGCTTTGTACTTGTCTGAATAGGCCAGACACTTATCCTCAGCTAGTAATTCCGGTACGGTCTGTAATAGGGACAGCCCTTCACCGAAATCAAATCCAGTTAAAATGAGCATGTGCTCTTTCTCTTCTTTTGTCCAGGTATCCGCTAATTGCGGGAAGATACCTTTCTTAAGTTGTACGACGCCTTGCTTTAGTGCCATCTCGTTTTCCTCTTTTTAGATCTTCGTAAATAGTGCACCGGACAGGATAATTCCTAAGCCGATAGCACCAACAGGTTTTGTAAAATTTACAACTTTCACATCTTGCTTTAGGTGTTACTGCCTTCCTCATCACCGCCTTCATTCACAGCGCGTGCTATCGAGATTCCCTTAGTCGATCAATTCGAAACTGTTCCCTATAGAGTATAGCACGTTTAGTATTATTCTCTGAGCGTACCACCACCCCGTACTTCTCGTTCTCAGCCATCCCTTTTATTAAATCAAAATCAAACGGACCCTCATACAACTCTGGTGGCTGTTTAACATTAGCCACGTTACAATGGCGTTTCTTTTCGTCCCGGGTCATGTACCTACCAAACGGTTCGGTGCCAATAAATACGTCCGTTAACAGCATTTTATTCCTATCCGGATGGTCCAACCGCTCATGCCCAATAGGTTCAAACGCTTGTACCATTTCGTAAGTTATTAAATCTGGGCTCGTACGCTGCTTTAGGTGTAAATCCATTAGCATCGGTAACCGGCTGGATAGAAATAACCGTATAAACGGGTTGTTACGAAACGCACTACTTACTCCAGAAAAGAACACATACTTCTTTAGCCCATTTGTGGAAATGTAAATGTTGTGGTCTTTCCCGATAGCGTTATGGTCTCTTATACTCCGAGACATTGTTACCAAGAAACTGCGTCCTGGCACCAACCGTTCCACATACACTTCCGACTCACCTATGAACTCTGTGTAAACGTCTTCCAAATCCGGGATCGGAGTCTTCTTCAACCGAATGTCCGCCATAAACAAGGCTCCCTTATAGTAATAGGGCAACCCCTTCTCGTATTTACGGATCTGAAGTAGCTTATCCAGCTCTTTGTTCTCTCGTAAATCCAACGGACCTGTATGATTTTCAATACCTACTTTATCCAGCGGTAATATCATGCCGTAGGAAAAATAGGCTTTATCACTATTGAACCTATAGGGCTTTACTATGTCACCCTTCAGTCCACCAAGACGGCCTTTATGTTCTTCATAGTCCCAAAGGCCAATATTTTTTAATAGGGTTGGAGGTAGTATAGAACCGTCCGGTATGTATAATACCTCCTCACCTATATCAAAGTTTAAGTTTGAGGCTAGCACTACACGGTATTTTTTATCCTTAAAGTAGATTGTTCGTACAAAAGGATACTTATCAGACAAAACAATATCCGAGATAGTAGCCAGTTCAACCATTATTTACGGTGCAGTAGAGAATAATTTATCTTATCCTCAGGTTCAGCCTCTTCTGTGATGAGTGTTTCAGCCATAATAACAGTAGAGGCAATAGACGCTGCCTTATCCAAGGAGTTAGTAACCACCTTGGCAGAGTCAATAATACCGGCATCATACATATCCACTACCTTATTGCTAATAGCATCAAACCCCTTTGTAGGATCAGTCTGCGTTAGCATAGTGTCCACGATTTCCTTGTATTCTGTACCGTCTTCTTTCACACCGGAGTTAATTAAAAGCTGTTTTGTAACCGTATGTAAGGCCTGCATAACAATACGCATACCTTCAAGTTGTCCTTTAGCATCCGGCGTTTCGTTTTTACCTTCCAGGTATTTCTGTAATTGAGCCGCTGCCCAGAGATAAGCAGAACCACCGCCGATAACATACCCATACTTATGGGCAGACATGGTAGCGTTCTTCGCATCATCAATCTTTACTTTGCGAGCAGCGATTTCGGTATCTGTAGAACCGCCTACTTTAATAAGGGAAATACCAGACGTAAGGTTGGCATAGCGTTCCTCATAAATGTTGCGGTCATACGCAGTAAGATCGGTCCGGTCTAATTCCTTTTTGATGGCTTCAGCAGCTTCAATGGCTTCCGGCGTTTTCTTATCCACCACAATCGTAGTAGCGTGTTGTACAACAGTTACTTTACCGGTACCCAACAACTTCATATATTGTGTGGAGTTATCGCCATTTGTTCCATCGCTGGTTACTTTTAGTTTATCCAAAGACACACCGGTGGCATCACCAAATACAGTGGCACCTGTAGCAGCGGCAATATCCTGGATATATTGTTTCTTTAAGTCCCCATGGCCGGGAGCCTTCACCATACAAATGTTAAGGCCGTACTGCTTTTTGTTAGCGTGCATGTATGCAAGAACCGCTTCGTTACGACACCCGTTACATACGATAAGCATAGGTACACCCTTCGTAACAGCCAATTCCAATATCTTAATAGCCTCGGCTGCAGAATCCAGCTCATGGTCTAACAGTAAAATACGGCAGTCATTGGCTTGGAACACGCCACGGACCGGGTCCGTTGTTAAATAGCGGTCAATAAACCCACGTTCAAATTTAATACCGGCAGCGTTAATAACTTCCGTGTCTTGAGAGCTTCCTTCTTCTACCTGTACAACCCCGTACGGCCCTACCTTGTATACAGCAGAGCCCACGAGTTCGGCAATTTCGTGGTCATTGGATGAAATGTAAGCAACGTTCTTCAGTTGGTCTTCAGTCTCGATCTTCTTTGTGATTTTGGAGATCGCATCTTTGGCCATTTCTGTGGCCTCTGTGATACCTTGTTTTAGGTTACGTTTGGAGACACCGCTGTTAATAGCAGCAAGGGCTTGCTTAATAATGTGGTGGGCAATAATAGTAGCCGAGCTGGTACCATCACCACCGCCATTATCTGTCTGTGTAGCTACCTCTTTAATGATAGCGCAACCGGCATTAACCGCCTGATCAGGTGATTGGATACACTTAGCCACAATAGCACCATCATCAGCTAACAACGGGAACGGTTGCACCCCTGTATAAATAATAGCAGACGCTCCACGCGGCCCTAACGTAGGCTTAATTGCCTTTGTTGAAAGTTCAACCCCTTCTAATAGTTTTTCTCTTGCTTCTTCACCAAACTTAATGATACGTTTCATTACACTATAACCTCCGTAGGTTTATAGACTAAATTATAATCGTCATCACAGACGCTTACATTATAGAAAATCGTGTCGTCACTGTACTCGGTACCGTGACCACCATGGATGTGCCCGAAGATATGAACAGACGGACGTACACGCCGTACAGCTTCTTCCAATGCCTGCGAACCCACATTTTCCCCTGTAGGTAGAAAGTCTCTAATGCCATAGGGTGGTGTATGCGTAATAAGCACATCCGTATTCCGTTTAATACCACGATAGATCTTTGCTAAATCGTAGTCCGGTTTCATAAAGGCCCAGTTCATAAACTCAGGAGACCACGGGGATCCCCAAAAGTTTATTCCGTCAATGGTAATACCTTCATCAAAAAGATACGTAGCACCGGCATCCTTAAATAGTAATTTAACAAGGTTTGGCTCACGTTGAGCCACCCAATCATGGTTACCGGCAATAATAATCTTATGCTCGCAAGGAACCCGCTTTACAAACGAAGCGAAATGTATAGCATCCCCGATACTACCGTTTCCAGCAGACCAGTCACCGGCAAACACAAACACGTCACCTTTAGGCACAGTGACGTCTTCGAGCTTCCAGTGAGAATCGGACATTGCTATAATTTTCATAGTTATTTAAGTTCTTCCTCGTTGCGAGCGACAGCTGCTTTGTAGGCATCGGCTAAATCTTCTACTAGCCACGGATACAAGTCTTCCATGTACTGATACATAAGTGTGGCCACCAAACGTACTTCACGTTGTGCTCTGGGAGACAACCGTTCCGATAGAAAATGCCGAATCTGTCTTAAGTTATAAGTAAACAAAAGGTGTGAAGTAGTCGACAACGGTAAGCAGGCCCGAGCATCTTCTTTCTTTACCCCCAGTTCCAACAGCTTCTTATACGTACTCTTGGCCTTACTGACTACTTGGTTATAAAGTTTCAAAGCCTCTGGATTTTTCTCAATCCCAACCGGAGTTACACACTCAATGTTGGTAGCATCTACATAGCGAAGGCTACGCTCGTTGTAACTGCCAATGCGATGGCGTTCAATCTGCTGGGTACAGGCGCGTGACACGCCAGTAAGTTCAAAGATAACACCAATATGCTCGATCGGGCTTTCATGTTTAACACGCAAGAACCCTTTTATAAAGTCCTCGCGGGTTCCAGGTTTTTCTTTAGCTTCGCTCTCGTAGCAAATCCGGTAGGCTTTGTTTACAATTTCAAGTGCGCCTTCCGGAGCAAAGATAATCTTAAGAGTGGGATTTTCCATGGCATCCGCCTTTACATTTACAGGTCTGTTTCTTGTTTTCCTCTGCCATTACTTTCAAGGCAGCTAAAGCGGCAGCGTTGGTAACAGATAGATTCTTCAAAGCGTCCTCTAAGGTTGCCACTTTGCGTTTGAAGTACTCAATTACGTGGCTAAGCCCATGCAGTTCTGTAAAGCTATCAGCTGTTTGGATTACATTGTCTAGCTCAACATACGTAACCTGTACATTCTCTACCATGTAACCACGTACTCCACCTTCTTTATAATAAACAGTCGAAGTTATCCGGCCACGCTCAATTTCTTCGGTGTCCGGTATCCAGTACAAAATATACTTGTCCTTCTTTCCAAATAACCCCATTAACTCTCCTTGAATTCCACTTGCATATCGGGAATCGGTTGATGCCGTACAAAGTTGTGCATCACTAAGCAGGCCTTGAACAATTCAAAGTAAAAGTCCAATTCCTTTTCCCCGTTTACATGCGTGTCATACCCTATCTTGTCTTTTGCAAAGACTACACAAGTTGCCTTGTGCACATGTAAGCCGTACAACTCCTCAATCGCTTTCGCATAGGCGGCTAATTGAAGACCGTACTGCATACGGTACCCATTACTGGTCTTCCAGTCAAACAGGTACACCTTACCATCACGAATACAAACAAAATCGGCCGAACCGGCATAGCCATACTTATCAGAATAAACAAACAGTTCCGGCTTTACAACTTCAACGGTTTTCGGACTAATGTCGTTGTCAATAAAAAACTTCTGTACCGATTTCAAGCAAATGCTAACGTCCGCATACGCATCATTTTCAGGAATAGGTGGAAACTCTCCTGTGTCCATGTACTGCTCAATCCAAGCATGCACCTTGGTACCGAAGTTAGCAGAGCTGGTCATATATGTTTCCGGATAGTCCAGCGCTTGGCTAAACTCTGTAAATACTTGCGTACCTTTATATGTGCCCTGTAAACTAATACGGTTGGAGAAGTCTTTAATCTGCATCTTCTTTTTCCACTTGTCCAACGTACCATCATCAAACTTAATCATGCTGAGCACGGAAGTAACGCGCGAGTATAGTTTACCACTGCGTGTTTGATATTTACCCTTATTAAAGGTGTAGTCGGTAGAAGCAATCTTCTTCCGTATTTCTTCTGAAAGTGTCATAGCTTTACAATCCTCTTACGAAACTCATCTGCCCCATACTCTTTTAGAAACTCGTCCGGATCCTTATCAATCTGCACGGTGTAAAATTGCATTTTATCCCCATAGGTTTTAACAATTTTGGAGACAGCTCCATGTCCGGCTTCATCATTATCCAAACACAAAGCAATATTGTCCACCATGGAATAAAGCATAAAAAACTGTAGGTTAGACATGTTCGTGCCAAGAAGAGCGCCACTATTTTTAATACCATACTTACAAAGCGCAATGGTATCGTAGCATCCTTCCGTTAATATAATAGCATTCTTCTTCGCACACTCATTAAAGGCGGCGTTTAGGTTATAAATTAAATCTACTTTGCGAGAGCCGGGAACAAACCAAGAATCGTGCTTGGTGTCCGACATTTTGCGGATAGATAGTCCGGTCAGATTTCCGGTAAGCGTGAACAGCGGAATAAAAATAGCGGCCGTACAAGACTCTGCCATGTACTGGACCTGCTTTTTAAGTAGTATATCGTATGCGGTAAGCGGTTTCCCACCACTATCTTCATCTTCACCGACGACTGCTGATAACCATTCCTCGCCGGAATCGTTAATTACAAAATGATCGTCGTCCATGATAGCTGCGTGGTGCCGAAATAAATCTTCTTCGGTAAAACCCTTCAGACTCAGATAATCGTTAAGCTTCGAATTCTTCAGCATATTTCTTCTGCAATCTCGCTTTTATTTTCCTAGGCGTGTTTTCAGTTGGCCGTGAAATCACTTTACCATTTTTATCACGCAAAGGAAAGCCTATATAATTTATGTTGAGAGCCTGCCGGACAGCAGTTTGGATTTCGCGTGGATCTTTCTCGCTGATGATGTCGATGCCCATCAATACGCGCACTGCATGGATTGCTTGCGCTTCGTAGAGAAACACCAGAGAAGGAACTCTGCCTACTACGGCCCCTGTTTTTCTGTAAGAAAACCCCAAATAGTAAATTAGATACATGATAATGTAGTGATCGTCGGTCACATTATAAATCTGACGCAACGTCTTCCAAATCACGTCTAATTCTTCTTTGTCAAAATAAGGTTTTTTAATGTCCTCATCTGACAGTTCAAAATCGAGTTCCTCGATTGAAACTACTTCTTCATTGTAACGTAAGTCGTTTGTAAAAGTCTCTTTGAGTTGTTTAGACATCACCCCACAGATCGACGGCCACCTGGACCGTTTCCGCCCACGAACTTACACCACCACCCTTATTTTACAACAAACCCGATTTTTTGTCAAGCGCTTTTTAGATTGGGTTATCAACATCCTTTTCTTTCTGCGGAATGTAGGTAGAAATATCCTGTACATTACCCGCTACTTCTTGTGTAACCGAACTATCTAAAAAGTTTCGCATGATGCCATAGAAGTACCTAAAATCTCTAGGTGCTCCTTCACGCATCATACCCTGACAGACATAGTCAATCATCTGACCAATGGTAACGTCGTCATACTTATCTGCCCGTAAACGCTCCAGCAACCTCTTGGCAAACAAGCACTCCAACTTTAACGTACGGGGAGATGTCTTTACTTTCAACTTACTCATTACGGACATAACCATCCGGTACGGTGTTAGAAACTGTCCTGTAGGATTACTCATAAAAACATCTCCTCAAATACTTGTTTAGGTCCATCGGCATCCTTACGAACAATAATGTCCCCTTCCAACTGCAGAGCCGACGGAGCTTCAACCAGCAGGCCAATCTTCCGGCCTACCCGTTTACTTAAATACTGGGCAAGGACCACTCCGGCTATACTATAAAAGTCCGGCACCTTGCTGTAGATAAACACAACCGTATTGGCCTCTTTATCTTTCTCCAGCATATCAACAATGGAGGCGACCATACGGTTCAAATGCTCTGTTAATTCACCTGGCTTATACATACGATCACCTCCTATAAAATACAGTATCCGGATAACGTAATCGATTGTTCACTGGCTTGCCCCACAAACGGGCTTAGGTAGGCACCACCACAGGTAGTGTCAATCAAGTGAGCAACCGAAGCACGATCCTCGGGAGTATCAAACTTAATCGTATACGAGGTCCAATAAGGCTCGCAAGTAACTCCCATCTCTTTGGCGGCATCTAACGCCCGGCCAAAGGAATCGGTGAATGCCAGGTTAATGTTACCGGTTTGAAGCACCCAGCATCCACCGTAGAATAACATATCTGCGTTAATCATAAGCCCTCCCCGTACAAGTCGTACCCTGTTTGGGTGAGTACACGACCACCGCAAGACAGTTCAATAAGCCCGCGAGAGATAAGGGCCGGTTCCAAGATAGTAGAAACCATGGACTGTTTCATTGAAAGTAAGTTCGAGATGGTAGCCAACGAAGCCTTCTTTTGTTTGGCCAGCACCTTCATATACTTATCTTCCAACTGCGTAAGACCATGTTCCGTATACCCGGAATCCCGCAGAAACTTCGTAAGAATATCATTGTCCACGCAAGAAACTTTGTTAATACGGGAATACATGTGAAGCTTTTTCATAAACCCGTTTACCAAACGTGGAGTGAAGTTACAAATACGACCGATTCTGCGACTGGCTGAGGGCAATACCATCACCGCGCCCAACCGTTCAATATAGTTCTTCATATCCTCTTCGGTATAGGCTTCGAACACAAACTGATTTACGAATCTATCACGAAGCGGTTTAGACATCATGTGCGGTTCGGTTGTACCGGCCAGCAAGGTAAACTTAGGAAACGGTTTTACCTGTCCGTCCGTTACCAACGTGAAGGTTTCCATGATAGTGTAGAGCTGTTCCGCCATTTTCAAGCTCAACTGATGGACTTCATCCAAGAATAAGATAAAGCCCGGTTTTCTCCAGCTACCATCTTTGGTGCGGAACAACGCCCACAAATCTTCTTCCGTTTGGATGCTCGGACAGTATCCCTGTACAATTTCCCGCCCGATGATCTCGGCAATCGCATTGGCCATGGTAGTTTTACCTTGACCAGCCGAGGCAATAAGCAATGTATGCGGAAATACTGCATTATATTGCTTACAAAACTCCGCTTGCATACGGACTTGGCTCTTAATAGCCTCTTGTCCAATCAAATTATCAATCTTCATAATCGACCTCCTTTAATCCATTAAATAAACCTAGGCATCAAAATCTTCATTTTCGATTTCTTTCAAATGCCGTCTAAACCAATCAAACGCATCTGCGTGGTTGGTAAATTTATTTTTATCTTTCGCATCGGCTTTGTTTACACGAATCCGATTGTGTGTATCCAAACTGTAGAAAGACATTGTTTGATTATCTTTATTATCCGCTAAGATAATGTCAAACTCACCATAGAAATCCTGGCAAGCAAGTGCCAAGTCTTGGTATTCCCGCTCATACGTTTTAGTAATCATATCCGGCCTCCTTTACAACTGTTTAATTAGCAAAAGGTCCGTTTGGAAATGGACGCTAAGTGCCTCTTTTTTGTCATACATAAAAATGTCCGCGCGCCACCCATTAGCAGGGGAATTTCGGTTGTCATACCGCTTGTTCATAGTATCTTCAACGATAAAACACCTGTTATTGGCAAGCATGCAGACCACATCACCATATTTTATACTGTACATATCAAGTAAGTCCCGGCTCAGGGCCACAGACCCTTCGTATACTTTCCGGTTGCTGGCTCCGATATTGGGCCGGTTGTTCGTTTGTTCCGGTAGGTTATTATACGCAGTTACTTTCACTTTCTCAATGGTCGTAACCGAAAAACCACCGCCTTTAACCGAATAAACTTTATGTACGGGTATGTTTATCACCAACTCTGAATACTCCCCAAATACTTGTTTATTCTCAACCGGCTGGACAGGTACAGGTTGCTTACGAACCTGTGTCCATGCACCTAATTGATACCCAAGTCCGATTCCGATTGCAACGGACAGACCGACAAACCAACAAACCCAACGAAGTCGCATACTTAATTGATGTTTCACAGTTTATCTCCCAAATATCGCACATACCACGATAAGAAGAATTAGTCCCACGATTCCGCTGGCAAACTTATAAAGTGTTTGCTCAAGTTCGCGGGAAGCGCGGTTTCCCATACGGGCTATCGCGTTATTAGCCATGGTAGGCTGGCAAACAACACCGGCAAATACCATTACTATTACAAAGGCAACTGCTAAAATTGCCAAGACTCCTATAATCTCTAATCCGTTCATAGTCACACCTCCAAAGTGCCAAGAATAGACTACATAAATACATATTTTGCGGATGAATTTTTGGACAGCCAGAACAAATACACCCACAAAGTAAAACTAATTTCTCTAAAACAAGGAACCGATAAATCCAACCGGGAGATAGTATCTATCGTACCTGTGTACTTCTTTGCTATCTTCAACCGGCGCATCGGCCATGCCTGTTTTGAAATCCCAAGCGCAATCACGTGCGGCACATATACGGAAATACTAGAAGAGGTATGTAAAATATGAAAAACGGGGTGGTCGGGTAGCGGTGAAAACCCCAAGTCGTAATACCTCGGCCGGTTTCCACCATCCAAAGACCAGCGGTCTGTTCCTTTCCAACCTTTAATCGGGGGTCTTACGCGGGAAAGTTTATACAACAACAAAAACGTCTGTGGTGTATAGTCCCACAGGAGTAAAAGGGAAGCATTTACCAAGTCACGAAGTCTTGGTTCGGTTACCAGCATAAACTCTTTTAGTTCGTCTTGGTCGAGTCGCAGTCTTTTTGCGTCGGTCTGCCACTGTGTAACCTCGAAGTTTTCCAACATCGGGAATGTCATTAAGTCCTCTCCCTTTTATCGGTTCCTGGTAAGCATCTGCGGCCAACCAGAAATCCAACCCATCCGGGTAATACAACTTGAGTCGTACTCCCCAGATTCGTTTCCGTTTTACTTTCCGTACCTCTCTTAAAAAATCCCCAACTGCTTTTCGTTTATTTTTATACTCAACCCGTTGCGTATTTCCAATACAAGGTACAATCTCCAAAACAAAGCGCATAGCCATATCGTATCAGTTTAGCATCATACTGTCAACATCATCTTCCGTTAACTCCTCGGACCCGAGCAAGTGTGCGCTAAGGTCGTCATAGAAGTTCTGATACGCGGAGAAGTCCATCTCCGTAAATACACTTTTCATCATGTACCCGATAAGTTCCAACTTCTGCTTGGAGGTTAAATCCGAAAACGGAACCACTCCGTTCTCAACCCCCAAACCTATGTCGGTATACCGTACCGTAATCTTCCGCGCATCTTTCACATATACTTCATAACTCTTATACGGGTCCCTTACGGTAGGGTCGGTAATAAAGTACCGCACCCATGCGTCATGTGAAGGAATCGACCGCTGATGGTTGGTCAGTATAGCATACAACTGCAGAAACACAAAGAAGAACATATCCGACTTCAGTTCTCCCGAGGGTACAAAAGTAATGTCCCCTACCCCGTACAGTTCCCGCAAGATAAAGGCAAACCGAATAAACGAAGCCAACTGATTGGTGGTTTCCAACCCCATCGCATCCGCTTCTTTACAAAGCATCACGAGCTGGCTCATCGGAGAATCGGGAAACTGCTTATATTTTTGATATTTCATAATAGCACCCCCTTATCTCGTAAACTCCGTTCAATATCGGATAGGTCGGTGGTATTGGCCGGCAAGTGGTAATACACATACTCACACTTGTTATTTACTTCCATAGCCTGTATCAACACCCCCGCCAAGTAGTTAAGCATCTTATCCGATACAATCCGGTGATTCTCGTAAAATTCCATTTCCGGTATCTTACAAGGTAACCTATCTACAATCGTACCATCGTCATAGACCGTAAATAAGTATTTCTCTTTATGATTAAAAACAATACAATGTCCGGTTCCGTTTACGGGGTAAGTAATCCCCTTGAGGCAATCCACTACCATCGGTAGCAAGGACAACCCCGGGAACCCTTGCGTAGTATATCCGTTCTGTTTACCGGCCAGCATTTTAAGGTGCTGACAGTAGGCGCGGATAATACGTTGCGCCCGATACCGCATCCACAGGGTATTTATTTCCTGTCCCGGTCCCCTTCTCTTACGCAAGAAGGAAGCAACTTTACGAAGAAAAGGCAAGGTAAACTTTTTCATACTTCCTCCTCCGACCGCTTCTTGATAATCAACTTCCCGTCGTCATAATAACTAAGCAATTCCCCTACCGTAGCGGGCAACGTATCCCCGTAGATTTTGGTATTTGCGACTTCGGGTAGCATCAAACCAAGTTCCGACCGTATTTCGTTTAATCGTTCCGACCATTTAAGTATCAACTTTGCTTTTCCATACCAAACATCCATCCCTTTCTTTCCGCGAAAGGTCCAACCCCATCTCAACCACTGCAACATAAACCCTTTCCAACCCTTAAAATCGCTTCGCATGCCCGGGCAAACCACCTTCCCCGTTTTCATGTCAAGTAAGCAACAAGGTCCGGTAGCATACATACTACTCATACCCGATGTCTGCAACGCAAGCAAGCACCATTTTTCCCTATACTTAACCGGCACAAACCTAACACTATGGTTTAAGGTATCGTTACTAAACCTCGTTACCATAACCGAAGCCCAACCGATACCGAAGTGTTCAAAGGTCCGTATCAACTCCATTAAAAAGCCACTACTAACGTTCCAATCCGGTACCGCATCCCACGAACACAACCTACCAAACCCCCACTCTTTCGCAACCGACAACAAGTGCATTTGAAAAGACCATCTATTATTTTTATTTAATCTTTCCAAGCACTTATAATTGCCTCTTACATTTACCCTAAACATAACCCGCTCCTATCTCGTACTTAAAAGCGCACTCATCATCTTCCGTTGCGTACCAAAAGCACTCCTCTACTTCCTTTTTGGTTAACTCCCTACCTATCTTTCCGTCTTTTAACCAGCCGAGCGCAACCGGTTCTCTTGCGTGGGTCTTACACATAAACTTTCCGTTGCGAACCCAAATCATTGCGTTCCACTCCATCACATAATCATTGGTTGTCCACTGGCTCGGGTCCATTTCCCCGACTACTTTTCTACATGCCAAAAGCCAAATCTCCCCTACACTATAGGTAGACCGGACCCGCAGTCCCCACACCTTTGTTTCCCCTACTTCCGTTCCAACCCCCCATTTTTTAACTAATCTATTTAGCACATTAAACCCCGACTCACTCCCTTCCACCCGGCCGGCTTCCCCTATTAACTTAACTATTTTATTGTAGTTCATAGCCAACCTCCTTACCGGTAACACCGTTCTCACTATATTTCGGGTCTATAATTTTTATCCTAACCCCATCTTCTTTTATTAAAAATAAGCAATATCTGCAGTATCTTCTATCCCCATCTTCTGCGGGCAACCAAACCAATTTCATACCTCGCCCTCCTTTACCGGTAACACTCCCATACGGATAGAATCAATCAAGCACTTTAACAAATCAAATTCTCGGTCATGAAATACCGGCACAACCACCTTTCCCTTATTTCTTTCAATATCCGTTAAGTCCTTTACGATAGCAAAATGCTGATTGGCTACTCCAAACAACCCAACTATACAAAACTTAACTCCGTTTACTAATACATATCCCCTAGCCAAAGAGATTTCCTTTATGTTCTGAAAGGTAACTGTATTCTGTTTCGGCGCCCTATTATTCGGGTCCGGTTCATAAGAATCCCAAAACAACATGCGCCATATTAAATTGTTATCTAACAATACACTCGGATTCTCTTTATTAACCCATAATTTAGTTAAATAATAAACCCAATTTATTCCAAACATAACAAAGACCTCCTATATACTAATATAATACACAATCTACCCTACCAAAAGTCAAGTCCCACCCTTTATACTCTAATAAGTAACAAGGAACACCCTATCACCAAAACTTATATATAATACCGCTACTATGTATATACAACCAATACTAGTTCTGTACTTAGTATAGTATCGGTCCGGTTCCCATAGGGACCAAATAGATGGCCCGGTCCGGTTCTAATGGGGGCCCGGTCCGGTTCCGGTCCGGTTATAATATAGTCCCCCCTATAGTATGGTCCCGGTCCGGTTCTAACTATATACATAAGTCCTATATAAAAACAGCGGTCCGGTTGTATGTATAGTAAAATGTCACATGGCTCGGCTCCACAGAGAGCCGGACCCCGCCCTAGCCGGACCCGACCTTTCCTTAACCGGACCTTAACCGGACCCCGCCCTAGCCGGACC
>JAEEGL011783480.1_pt1 | contig 14512 bp, 11 predicted proteins | sample 9134231 | NCBI WGS metagenome assembly JAEEGL01 (sample SAMN16246548, study PRJNA631951) | gut metagenome | biome: gut microbiome; feature: rumen; material: fiber-attached | host: Bos | place: Iran: Karaj | collected 2018-10
ACGACGAGACGGGGGAGGCCGACGATCCCGGAGCGCTGGAAGGCGGAAAACGGGGACGAAGGCGCTGACTCGAACGACACGGCCGACAGTCTGGCGCTGTGCGCGGGGGACTGGGGCCTCTTTCAGGCGAACCGCCTTCTGGCGGACGCCTACCGGAGCATGTCAAATCTGGGAGATTTGATGTCCCTCTTCTTCGAAACGATCCTGCAGACGATCGACGGGGAGATGCTCGACGTGGCGCTCTCCCACCGGGCCCGGCTTGGTCCGCCCGCAGCCGATCCCACCGACGAGATCATGACCGTCTACCGGCTGAAGACTGCATGGTATACGGTTCGTGGCCCGCTCGCGATGGGCATGACTCTCGGCGGCGCGGGAGAGGAGGCGATCCGGCAGGTGGCGGAGACGGCCGAGAAGATCGGCATCGCCTTCCAGATCCAGGACGACCTGCTCGGGATCTACGGAGACGCCGCGATCGGAAAGGACGGCTCCTCGGATATTACCGAACTGAAACAGACGCTTCTGTACGCCCATCTCCTGAAGCACGATCCCGAAGGGGAGGCCGCTTTCCGCAGGATCGCGGAAAAGCCGGCCGTATCCCCGGAAGACCTCGAGACGGTGCGGAAGATCCTGTCCGCCTGCGGAGCGAAGCGGGAAGCGGAAACGGCGGCCCGCACTCTGTTTGATGCGGCGGGGGCGGAGATCGACTCGTTCGATTTCCTCACGGAAGAGAAGAAAAGCCTCCTGCGCGGCCTGATCGTCTGGCTCGCGCTCCGGAAAAAATAGAACGGAACAGAAAAGCACGCTTTCGAAAGCGTGCTTTTGCATCTCTTCGTGTGACGGTCAGACATCAGATCTTTCCCATCACGCCGCTCAGGACCTCTCCGATCCTCTCCCGGAAGACGAGGGACGCCATGGAGTCGTACGGGGTCTCGTCACGGTTGATGAGGACCATGGCCCTGCCGCCGAAATACCGGAGGAAACCGGCCGCCGGATACACGGCAAGCGACGTTCCGCCGACGATCATGAGATCCGCCGACGAGATCGCGCCGACGGCGCGCCGGATCACCTCTTCGTCCAGCGGCTCCTCGTAGAGCACCACGTCCGGCTTTACGACGGCTCCGCATTTCCTGCATTTCGGGACCCGGCCCTCAAGGGCACGAATCTCCTCTGCCGGCATAAAGGTATGGCAGACAGGACAGTGATGTTTCGTGACCGTTCCATGCAGTTCGATGACGTTTTGACTGCCGGCTCTCTGATGGAGACCGTCGATGTTCTGGGTGACGACGGCCCTGAGTTTACCCATGGTCTCCAGTTTCGCCAGCGCAAAATGGGCGCGGTTCGGCTCGGCCGAGGTGTCGAGAAAGAAATGGTAGTAGAAATCGTAGAAGACGTCCGGATGCTGATAGAAAAAGCTCCTGGAGAGGATGGTCTCCGGCGGGACCTTGTACTGCCGGACCGTGTTATAGAGGCCGTCCTCGCTCCGGTAGTCTTTCATGCCGCTTTCCGTGGAAACGCCGGCACCGCCGAAAAAGACGATGTTCCGGCTGTCCCGGACGAGTCCCGCGAACTGCTCGATGCGCTCTTCGCCCGTCATCTTGCGCCTCCTTTACCGGATCCGGAAACGGACGCGACCGCGTCCGCCAGTTCCCCGACTGCCCCGGCGATCCGGTCGGCGCCCGCTTCCGTCAGTTCCTCCCGGGAACCGTATCCCCAGAGGACGCCTACGGTGAGAAGCCCGGCTTCCCGGCCTCCCTGGATATCGTGGCGCCGGTCGCCGATCATCACGCTGCCCGCCGGGCCGAAACCGGCCCTCTCCATGGCGTAGCGGATGACGTCCGCCTTTTCCACTCGGCGCTCGTCCATGGAGGCGCCGCAGATCATTTCGAAAAAGCCGTCGAGGCCGAAGTGCTCGAGGATGCGGCAGGCGTACGGCTCCGGCTTGGAGGTGGCGACGTAGAGCCGGTACCCCGTTTCCCGGAGACCGGTCAGCGCATCCGCGATGCCGTCGTAGGGACGGTTCTCGAACAGCCCCGTCACGGCAAAGTATTCGCGGTAGAGCGCGAGCGCCCGTAGCGCCTCCTCCTCCGTCATGCCGAGAAAGCTCCTGAAGGAACCGATCAGCGGCGGTCCGATGAAACGGGTGAGAAGGGAATAGGGCGGCACGGGCCGGTCCATCTTCCGGAGCGCGTAGGCGATGGAATTGGTGATGCCTTCGGCCGGGTCGGTCAGGGTGCCGTCCAGGTCGAAAAGAAGCTGTCGGATCATCTGAGGCCTCCGTTCAGCAGTATTTTGATCCCGTAGAGAAGAACGAAATGCGCCGGATAGAAGATATAGAAGAACCACTTCAGGCGAGCCTTGCCCTGCTTCCCGTTATACAGCGCGAGCAGCGGGACGGCCAGAAGGGAAAAGAACTGGATGCCGCCGAGGGATCCCGGTACAAGGCAGAGCGCGAACAGGGCGGCGGAAAAGAGGATCAGCCGGTCCGACTTTTCCATCGCGAGACTGGTGAAGACCGGGACCAGGATCCCGAAGAATCCGTAATCCACCTCGACATACAGCGTGAGCACGAAAAGAGAGGCGGTGAGCGCGGCGAGTCCGAGAACGGAGAGCCATTTCTTCACCTTCCCGGCGTCCGGATCGGCGAAGACAGCCCGGACGGCCGTGAGCGTTCCCATCAGCAGAAGGGAACAGGAGAAGGTGATCAGGGTGTTCAGGTACCAGTCCCCGGTCGCGATCACGTAGACGGCCTCGCAGAGCACGCCGAGGAGGAAGATCCGTCCGGCATACCGGAGGCGGTTCCTCGTGTGTCCGAACCCTTCGGCGATGAACCAGGCGTAGATCGGGAAGGCGAGCCGTCCGAGGATGCGGAGGATCGTCAGGTCGCCGAAAAGGAGGATCCCCGCGTGGTCGAGGAGCATGGAAAGCGCGGCAATCATTTTCAGCACGAAGGATGTCATAACGTCTCCTTTCCGGTCCGGAGAGTAATCTCGCCGCTGTCCAGCCGGATATCGTTGCATCCGCAACGAACCAGCAGTGCGCCGTTCCGGTCGATATCCCGCGCGACTCCCTCCCGGACGACGCCGTTCCTCGTAAAGGAGACCGGCTTGCCGAGGATCAGGGAGAGGCGGCGGTATTCGGCCGCGTAAGGCCCGAAGGAGAAGCCAGTGTCCCGGAGGCCGTAGAGGCCCCGGACCACGGCGGCGCAGAGAGTCTCCGGGTCGTGGGGATAACGGGCGAGGGACGACGCGGGGACGACGGAATCCGCCATCAGCGGCGCGTTCTCCAGATTGATCCCGATCCCGATGATCAGGTAGCGGGACGTCTCGTCCGCGTTGACCGATTCACACAGGATACCGGCCAGTTTTCCCCCGTCAAGATAAAGGTCGTTCACCCATTTGATGCGGCAGTCAGCACCGGACACCGAACGGACGGCCCGCGCGGCGGCGACCGCCGCGGCGGAGGTGGCGCCGATCAGCTCCCGGACCGGCACCCCGGTGGGGAAGGCGAGCGTCATGTACAGGCCCCCCTCTGGTGAGATGAAACGGCGGCCTAGACGGCCGCGGCCGGCGGTCTGGCGGTTTGCAGCGAAAAGAACGGGGCGGTCCGGCCTCCCGGCCAGATATGCCTTCGCGTCATCGTTGGTGGAAGAGGTGACTTCCATGAGAAAGAGGTCCGGCGCGTCTTCCGGAAGCGCGGACAGCAGTTTTGTTCGGTTGAGCACGGACGCCTCCTGACGGTCGGTCTTGATAAGACCATTGTAGCATATAACGGTCCGAAAGCCAAGTGGAATGAGCATTTTTCCCGGGGATTCGCGCAGCGTTTCCCGGGGATTCGCACAAGGAGCGGCGCGGCGAAGCGGGATTGTTTGGCGGTTTTTTTCGGAAAAACCAGTTGAATATGCCGGCGGAATATGGTATAGTATTCTGTATGTAAGAGACCCAATAATACATCACGGAAGAGGTAGAAAATGACGTACAACAAGAAATCCGTAGCGGATATCGACGTAGCCGGCAAGAAAGTGCTGGTCAGATGCGACTTCAACGTTCCGATCAAGGACGGCATCATCACGGACGAGAAGCGGATCGTCGGCGCGCTGCCGACCATCAAATATCTGGTCGAAAAGGGCGCGAAGGTCATCCTCTGCTCCCACATGGGCAGACCGCACAACGTGTTCAACGAAAAGCTCGCGCTGGACAAGAAGGAAAAGAAGAAGATCGAGGCTCTGCCGGAAGAGGAACGGGAAGCCGCCACGGCTGCCGCGCTCGAAAAGGCGAAGGGCGACGTGAAGAAGCTCTCCCTGAAACCGGTCGCCGACCGTCTCAACGAACTGGGTGTCAAAACGACGCTCTGCGCCGATGTGATCGGCCCCGACGCGCAGGCGAAGGCCGCCGCGCTCAAGGATGGCGAGGTCATCCTGCTTGAAAATGTCCGCTTCCACGCGGAAGAGGAAAAGAACGATCCCGCATTCTCCCAGGCGCTTGCCTCCCTGGCAGAGATCTACGTGAACGACGCATTCGGGACCGCCCACCGCGCGCATTCCTCTACGGCCGGTGTGGCTGCCTATCTGCCCGCCGTCTGCGGTTTCCTGATCGAAAAGGAGATTTCCGTCATGGGCAAGGCGCTCGACGATCCGAAGAGACCGTTCGTGGCCATCCTTGGAGGCGCCAAGGTCTCCGACAAGATCGGCGTCATCAACAATCTGATCGAGAAGGTCGACACGCTCATCATCGGCGGCGGTATGGCCTACACCTTCTTCCGTGCAATGGGCAGCCCGATCGGCAGTTCCATCTGCGAAGAGGACAAGCTGGATCTCGCCCTCGACATGATGAAGAAAGCGCACGATAAAGGCGTGGCGCTCCTTCTTCCCGTGGACAACGTGATCGGCCGCGAATACAGAGAGGATACCACGTTCATGCGGATCTATTCCGACGCCATTCCGGACGGCTGGATGGGCCTCGATATCGGCGAGAAGACGCAGGAACTCTTCTCCAAGTCCCTTATTGGCGCCGGCACGGTGGTGTGGAACGGACCGATGGGCGTTTCCGAGTGGCCGAACTTCGCCTCCGGCACCCGTGCGGTCGCCAAGGCAGTGGCGGAATCCGGTGCCATCTCCATCATCGGCGGCGGCGACTCCGCCGCGGCGGTGGAACAGCTCGGCTACGCCGATCAGATGACCCACATCTCGACCGGCGGCGGCGCCTCCCTCGAATTTCTTGAGGGGTTGGAACTGCCAGGCATCGCCTGCCTGCAGGACAAAGACTGAGTTAAAGAGAACAACCGTGCGCGGGGGATCTTCACGAGAGTTCCCCCGCGTCCTGTGATTGCGACCCGATCCACATTTCGATTCGAAGAAGAGAGGATATCAACATGAAGAAAGAATCCCGCAAGGTCATTATCGCCGGCAACTGGAAGATGAATATGACCCCGTCGGCGGCGAAGAGCGCCGTCGAGGAGACCGCCGGGCTGGTCCGCGGCAAGAACGGATGCGAAGTCGTCCTCTGTGTTCCCTTCGTGGACGTCGCCGTCGCGGCGGAAGCCGCCCGCGGGACCAACGTGAAGATCGGCGCCCAGAACGTGCATTTCGAGAAGAAAGGCGCCTTCACCGGCGAGATCTCCGCAGATATGCTGCTCGAAGCCGGTGCGGAATACGTTATCGTCGGCCATTCGGAAAGACGTCAGTACTTCGGCGAAACGGACCTGACTGTGAACAGGCGTGCCAGGGCCGCGCTCGACGCGGGACTGAAAGTCATCCTTTGTCTGGGCGAGGTACTGGAGCAGCGCCAGGCGGGCATCACCGAGGAGGTGGTCTCCCTTCAGACGAAGCTGGACCTCGCCGGGATCCCTGCGGAACAGATGAAGGATCTGGTCATCGCCTATGAGCCCGTATGGGCCATCGGCACCGGGCTCACCGCCACGCCGGATCAGGCGGAGGAGGTCTGCGCGCTCATCCGCCGTGTCGTCGCCGGTCTCTACGGAGAAGCCGTGGCGGAAGGGCTGACGATCCAGTACGGCGGTTCCATGAACGACGGGAACGCGGCCGAGCTTCTCGGCAAGGTGGACGTGGACGGCGGCCTGATCGGCGGCGCGTCCCTTGTTCCGGAGAAGTTCGCGCGGATCGTCGAAGCCGCCCAGTGATCCATGAACAAAACAAAGAGAGGCGCTTCACTTCGGTGAAGCGCCTCGACTTTTTTCGGGTGTTTTACTCGAGCGGCACTTTGACGCAGCGGCCGGTGGCCATGGACTCGTTGCAGGCCATGGTGAAGGCCACGGAACGGAAGGCGTCCCGGTAGGGGGAACGGATCTTCGAGCCGTCGCCGGACAGGACTGCCTCGATGAAGGTGCGGTCACAGAGGATCCCGGCGTCTCCTTCCTGACGGTAGACGATCGTTTCGGCGGATCCCTTCCCGAGTCCGCCATCATCCGCCACGACGAAACCGCTCTTCTTCTCGGGCTCGGCCGGTTTCTCGCCGAAGACCTCGAACGAATCGAGAATCTTGAGCTCGCCCCTCTTGTCCTTCGCGGAGAAGACGACCTTGGAATCGAAGGAATTGCCGGTCTTCGCATACGCGCCGGTCGAGAACGCGCCGACAGCGCCGTTCTTGAATTTCACGATGGTGACGGAAGCGTCGTCCGTGTCGTAGTTCGGTACGTTTCTGACGAAGCCGCGGGTACCGAAGGTGCAGACCTCCTCCGGCTCGCCCATCATATACCGGATGATGTCGAACTGGTGGATCGTCTGTTCCACGATCTGTCCGCCGGAGAGCGCCTTGTCCCTCCACCAGAACACGCCGGGCATCCCGCCGATGCGGGTACAATCCACGAAGACGATCTCGTTGTTCTGGCAGAACTCGCGGTTCGGTTCGACCAGATTGGAGTAGCGGCACTGGAACCCGGAAGCGGTGATTAGATGTTTCTCCTCGGCGGCGTCACGGATTCGGCGCGCCAGATCGAGGTTCAGCGCAAGCGGCTTTTCCACGAAGAACGGGATTCCGCGGCGGATGGTCTCGAATTCGATCTCGCCGTGGCAGTAGGGCGGGATGCAGATGAACACCATGTCCGGCTGGACTTCGTCATACATCTCCCGGTAGTCGATGAAGACGCGGCCTTCTCCGGCCATCTCCCTGAAATGTTCGGCTCTTTCCTCGATCAGATCGCAGAAACCGGCCAGCTCGATGAGATCCCTGAATCCGAGGAAGTGCTCCATGTGGTAGCCGCCGATGCCGCCGCAGCCGATGATCGCGAGTTTTTTCTTCATGTCGTTGCTCCTTGTGCGTCAGTATTTTAGGATGGTATCGATGTTTCCCGCAACCTTGCGGTAATAATCGTCGAAAGTCAGGCCGTCGTCTTCCGCCTTGAAGACCTCGCCGGTGAGATAGCCGTCGAAACCGGCGGCCCGAAGAGCTGCCATGATGGCCGGCCAGTTCGCGTCTCCTTCGGTGATGTCCACGAAGTCACCGCCGGAATAGGGACCGCTCCTGCGTTTGAAGTCCTTGACGTGGACGAACCCGATTCTCGCCCCGAGCACGTCAGCCCAGTGTTCGGAGAAGGAGTATTCCAGCATGTTGCCAGCGTCGAAATAGGCACAGATCCATTCGGAGCCGATCTCGTCGATCAGCGTGGCCATGTCGAAGGGGGACAGGAAGAAACCGCCCCAGGTGTTTTCAAGCCCGACTCGGATCCCGAGGGAGGCGATCTCGTCCTTCATTTCCCTGAAGAAGGCGAGGGTGTTCTCGCGGGCTTTTTTCAGGGGGACGAGATGATTCCCGCCCGGCACGGTGAGGATCCCGGAGGCGCCGAGCGCCTTCGCGGCCTCGATCTGTTTGAGCAGCAGGGCGCGGCAGGCGTCATGCTTTTCCGGCAGCCCGCTCATGCCTCCGCTCTGGGACGTGGAAATGCTGGTCACGGGCAGACGGTACTTTTCCGAGAGCGAGCGGATCGCCGCATAGTCCGCTTCAGTGGATTCCATGGACAGGGCGTGCGGAGTGCCCGGCTTGTCAAGATTCAGCTCCACGCCGTCGAAACCGGCTTCGGACAGTTTCCGGAACATCTCCTCGAAGGAGAGCGACGGCTCGACGGACCAGGCGTTCAAGGCTTTTTTCATAGATGTCCTCCGCGTACGAGTCTTTGGTCACCCACAGTATAGAGCAGCGCGGGGAGAAAGTCAAGACGGGACGAAGAGATTTGAAACGTTTTTCGGCAGTGTTGCGGGCAATTCTTGCATTCGGCGGCAGGCCGTGCTACAATGGGAAAAAACCGGCCGGAAACGGGCCAAAGGGGGTGATTCCATGCTGATCCGCAAAGCGGTCCCGGCGGATCTCGGCGATCTTCTCGCGATCTATAACGACGAGGTGGTGAACGGAACGGCCACGCTGGATATCCGTCCCAGAACGGAGGAGGAATGGCTCGCGTGGTTCCGCCGGCACAATGTCGCGAACCATCCGCTCTACGTGGCACTCGACGGAGGGCGCGTCGCTGCCTATGCCTGCCTCTCAGGCTACCGGGAGAAAGAGGCCTACGATCCGACGGTGGAACTGTCCGTCTACGTGGCGCGGCCGTGCCGGGGCCGGGGCATCGGAGAACGGACCCTCGCCTTCCTGCTGGACGCGGCGCGGCGGGACGAGCGGATCCACAACGTGGTATCCGTGATCACCGAGGGAAACGAGGCGAGCGTCCGGCTGCACGAGAAGTTTGGGTTCGCCTTCTGTGGGAGGCTCCCCGAGGCGGCGTTCAAGAAAGGACGGCAGATCGCGATCCTGACCTACAGTCTGCTTGTCTAGGAATCGAAAAAGGAAGGACCTGTCCGGATGAATTGACCGGACAGGTCCTGTTGTTTCACGCATTCATTCTTCTCCGGAAGATCAGAGATTGGGCAAAACGAGCGTGGCGATCCCGAAATAGACCAGAAGGGACACGGCATCCACAATGGTGGTAATGAACGGGGAAGCCATGACGGCCGGGTCGAAACCGAGCTTTTTCGCGATCATCGGGAGCGTACAGCCGATGAGTTTCGCTACGCAGATCGTGACGATCATGGTCAGGCAGACCGCGATGCCGACGAGCGGCGTGACCTCGCTGTTCCCCATGATGAGACGGTCGACCAGCATGATCTTCGCGAAGCAGGCGGTGGCCACCACCAGTCCGCAGATCACGGCCGTCCGGATCTCTTTCCAGATCACTTTCAGGATATCTCTGAATTCAACCTCGCCGAGGGAAAGCGCGCGGATCACGGTGACGGAGGACTGCGAGCCGGAATTGCCGCCCGTGTCCATCAGCATCGGGATGAAGATGGTCAGAACGGCCATGGCCGTCAGCTTTTCCTCGAAGACGTTGAGGATCATGCCGGTGAAGGTGGCCGAGATCATCAGCAGGAGCAGCCACGGAATCCGGTGTTTGAACAGATCGAAGGGCGAGGAGCGGAGATAGGTCTTGTCGGACGGCGTCATACCGGCCATGATCTCCATATCTTCCGTCGCCGCGTCTTCCATGACGTCCATGGCGTCGTCGAATGTGACGATCCCGACCATACGGTTCTCGCCGTCCACGACGGGAAGCGCGAGGAAGTTGTATTTCGACAGTGTCTGCGCCACTTCTTCCTGATCGGTCTGGGTGTTCACGGAGATCACGTTGGTCTCCATGAGGGAGGAGACCTTTTCATTATCGTCCTGCGCCAGGAGAAGATCCTTGACGGTGATGGTGCCGATCAGACGGCGGTTCTCCGTCACATAACAGGTATAAATGGTCTCCTTGTCCACGCCGGTCCGGCGGATGTGGGTGATCGCGTCGCCCACGGTCATCTCTACCCGGAGATTCACGTATTCCGTCGTCATGATGGAACCGGCGGAGTTTTCCGGATACCGGAGGATCTCGTTGATGTTCTTACGCATATCCGGCGCCGCCTGGGCGAGGATACGCTGGACCACGTTCGCGGGCATCTCTTCCACCAGATCCACCGCGTCGTCCACGTACAGCTCGTCAAGTACTTCGCGGAGCTCAGAGTCCGAGAAGCCGCGGATGAGCATCTCCTGCATCGGAGGTTCCATTTCCACGAAGCTATCCGCCGCCAGCTCTTTGGGGAGCAGACGGAAGAGCAGCGGGAGCCGCTCGTCGTCCATGTCTTCGAAAACGGAGGCGATGTCGGCGGGATTCATGGTGGAAAGCATGTCCCGGAGCGTCGCGTATTTCTTTCCGTCAAGAAGGGAAGTGAGCATCCCTTCCACCGTGACGGTGCGTTCGGCATTCGTGTCTGCCATCGGTTCTGTTCCTCCTGTTTTTCTTTTCTTTGCCAGATAACAAGGGAAGAGACCGAAGTGTTTGGTTGTAAGGCGGCACGTTTCCTGCTGCGGAGGGCGTGCCGCTTCAGTGAATCAAGGAAGAAACGATCATGCAGCCACCCGATCGTCTCTTCGTACTTCGGCCCGGAATTGTGCCTTTGCTACTGTGGCCGGCGTCCATGACGTTTCCTCCTGTCTTCCAGAATATATCCGGCCGAAGAAATCTTCGGCCGACATTCTCATTTTACCACACCCCGTCGGGAAGTGTCAATCCCGGACGGGACGAAAAATGACGATTTTGCGTGCCCTTTTTTGTCAGCCTTGACGGCCTTCCTCGTAGCGGTCCAGATAGAGCCCCATTTTCCCGACGTAGTCGAGGATGCCGGACACGACACCGTCCGCCGCCCGGCGGACGCCCGTTTCGGACGTGAGCTGCTCATACTCCTCCGCGCATGTGATGAAGCCGAGTTCCACCAGCGCGGAGGGGATCTTCGGATTCCGGCAGAGCGCCAGCATCGTCCAGCTGCTGCCCCGGTAGAGACGGCCGAGCGATCTGGCTGCGGCGCGTCCCACGCAGTCGGAAAGGAGGCGCCCGTCGTCCATGCACCAGAAGGCAACGGTTCCCCGGATCCTCGTTACGTCCACGGAGTAGTCCATGGAATTCTGATGGATCGAGACGGAAAGATCGACAGGGTGCTCCTCGAGCCACTTTACGCGGTCCTCCAGAAGAACGACCTCGTCCTCCGGCCGGATCAGCTGCACGTCGGCGCCGAGTTCAGCCAGCTGCCGCGCAGTCTCCCGTACCACGGCCCGGTTCAGGTCCTTCTCGGGGATCGAGGGATCCGGCCCGGAGGCGCCGATCTCCCAGCCGCCGTGCCCGGCGTCCAGCGACACGGAGAAACCGTCGAGCGGTTTCTCTCCGTCCGCGGCCCGTTTCGGGTTCCGGAGCGTGACGACGACTTCGCTTTCCCGGTATTCCAGATCGAACCCGTAGAAGTTCATCACATCCACGGGATCGAAGACATAGCGCACTTTGTCCCCGAGCGGTTCGGCGTGCCCGCCGTTCAGGATCGGATTCCATTCCGTGACCGGCTCCGGCGCACGGTCCGCCTCCACGCTGTAGAGCGTCAGGACGAACTGTCCGCTATCCTCCTCGATGCAAGCGTTATAGGGAGGACGTCCCGTCGTTTCGATCCGGATCTCCGTGTTCTCTCCCGCGTCGATCACCTTGACCGAATCGATCTGGGAGAGACCGGGGGCTTCTTCCGGAAGTTCCTCGGCTTCCGAGACGGACAGATAACCGCCCATCCGCAGACGGTAAAAGCCGTTCAAAAGAGAGACGGCCGCTTCGGTCATTCCGGCGGACTGGACGGTGTAGTCGTCGTAATAGGAACTGTCCGGCGCAATCTTCAAGTGGGCATAGTCGCGGGTCGTCCGGACGGTCAGGGCGGCGTCCTCGCCGAGAATCCGGATGCGGCCTCCCTCCGCGGTATAGACGCCGTCTCCGAGCGAGACAGTGAAGAGAAGAGAGCCGAGGTCCAGGATCTCCCCGTTCCCGGCTTCGGGAAGGGAGAGCGTCGCGCCGTAGGAGATCCCGACGTAGCCGCTGTCGGCGTAATAGACCGACGGGACTTCAAGCGGCTCAAGTGCCGTCGTTCTGCCGCCGAGGGCAACTGTGACGGATGAACCGTAGGGGGCCATGGCAGAGACCCACATCCCGTCTCCCTGAATCGCGGTGTCCGATGCGGGATAGAGACCGGTCGGAACCGGTGACACGAGGATCGTCGGTTCTGCGGGTGCCAGCGTCCAGTTCTGGTTTGGGTCGTAGGTCAGCCGGTATTCCGTGTCGATTCCGTTCTGGGTGAAGGTGAAGACGTTCTCTCCTTCCTTCAGTTCGAGATACAGGTTGAAATAACCGCTCTTCGTCCGGCTGACCGGGACACCGTCCAGCGTCAGCGGATAGTAGGGATCGGACGAACCGCTCACCCAGGTGTGGTCCGAGGCCATGACGGTGCCGTCGGCCGGCGTCGAGAGGACGAGCGGAAGGTCGGTGGAGATCGCTGACGTATAGAGGATTTCGTCGGCGAATGTTCTTTTCAACTCGTCCGCGATACCCCGGATGTTTCGGTTAACCTCGTCGTAGCCATAGAACAGGCTGCCCGTGTAGGTCAGTTCGCTCCGGGCGAAGTTGACCTGTTCGGCCATTTCGTCGGTCGGGTCTGCCCAGTCGCCTTCCTCATAGCGGTAGGCGGCGTGGGAGACGTACAGCTTTACGCCGCTGCCGTCCAGCTGGGCGTTCCACCATCGCAGAACCACGTCGTAGGGGGTGTATTGCGTCTCGAACTGCCAGTAGATCTGGGGAGCGAGATAGTCGACTGTGCCGGACCGCACCCATTCAAGGGCGTCGCAGTAGAGGTAGGTATAGGATTCGAAGCCGTAGAGTGTGTCGCTCCCGCCGTTCTGACCGTCGTTGTTCCTCCAGATGCCGCCCGGAGCGACGCCGAACTGGAGCCGCGGGTCTTCCGCTTTCACGACGTCGTGGCATAGACGGATCAGTTCGTTTACGTTGCTCCGGCGCCAGTCGGGCACATCGAGTCCGTTTCCGTATGCTTCGTAGGCCGCGTCGTCGTCGAAGGGGACTGTCATGCCGTCTTCCCCGGCCACCGGATAGGGATAGAAATAGTCATCGAAGATCACGCCGTCCACGTTATAGTTCTTCACGATCTCGGCTATGCCGTCCGCGACCAGCTGCCTTACTTCCGGGATCCCGGCGTTCAGATAGAGGCGTCCGTCCGCGTAGGCTGTCACCCAGTCGGGATGATCCCGGCCGGGAGATCCCTCCGGCAGGTCGTCGATCGTGCCTTCCCTGACGGAGAGCCGGAGCGGGTTCACCCACGCGTCGATCCGGATGTTGCGCTGGTGGGCCTCCTCCACGAGATATGCGAGCGGGTCGAAGGAGAGGACGCCGTCCGTGAAGAGCCATTCCGAAACGGGAAAGAGGTCGCTATCATACAGGGCGTCCCCGGTCGGCCGAACCTGAAAAACGACGGTGTTCAGACCGTTCTCCCCAGCCGTGTCGAGGATCGCGTCCAGTTCCGACATGAGTTCGTCCGGCGAAAGATCCGGCCGGGAGGGAAAGTCGATGTCGAACACCGTGGCGATCCAGACGCCGCGCACTTCCGCTGCGGGGTCCAGAAGGTGCATCATCGGCGCGGGGGCGGAAGAAGGCTCGGCCGGCGGGATCTGCTGATCCAGTTCGCTGTGCTGGCAGGAGAGAGGCAGAAAAAGGGAGAGAAGGATCAGTAGCAGGAATCTGCGGTACATGGCGCGGCCCCCTTTATCCGGAATTTCTGTTTTCAGTATATCATACCGCAGCCGGCAAATCAATCGTCAAGCGTGCCGGAGAAGACGGACCGTGTGAAAAAAACGGGCCTATTTCCGTCCGTTTTTCAGGAAAATCGTCCGTGGGACTGTTCCGCCGGGGGCGTGTTGTGGTATAATGGGATCTGCGGGGAACGGCCCCGCCGGAGCAAATCCCGGAACGGACGGTGATCACCATGGCGAAGGAGCTCCTGACCTGCCGGAACGTGACGGCGGGCTACGAGGACTGTCCTCTCTGCAGAGAGATCAATTTTACCCTTCATGAAGGGGAGTACCTGTGTGTCGTCGGCCCGAGCGGTTCGGGCAAGAGCGCGCTGGCCGCCGCTCTGATGCGGGTCATCCCGCCGATTGCCGGTGAGATCGTTTATGAGAACGGACTCACTGCGGCCGACATCGGATGCATGCCGCAGACGCTGGAACTGCGCGGCGCGTCGTCCGTTCTGGACGTGGCGATTTCCGGCTGTCTCGCCGGGAGCCGCCGCCTTTTCGTGGGGCGTCGCGAGAAGACGCTCGCACTCGAGAAACTGGATCGGCTTGGCGTTGCGGATCTGGCGAAGCGCCGGTTCGGAGAACTGTCCGGCGGTCAGCGGCAGCGGGTCCTTCTGGCCCGGGCGCTTTGCGGGGCGAGACGGCTCCTGATCCTGGACGAGCCCATGCACGGTCTGGATGCCGTGGCGAAGGACGAACTGTTCGCTGAGATCATCTCGCTCAACCGTGACGAGGGGATCGCCGTCTTCATCATCGACCGGGACGCACTGGACGGAACGGTCCCGCACCTGTCCGACCGCCAACTGTTCTGCGGCTCCCGTCTGGAATACCGCACGAGCGTCCCCGGTCAGCCGTATGACATGGGCCGAGGG
>JAEEGL013503148.1_pt1 | contig 14512 bp, 9 predicted proteins | sample 9134231 | NCBI WGS metagenome assembly JAEEGL01 (sample SAMN16246548, study PRJNA631951) | gut metagenome | biome: gut microbiome; feature: rumen; material: fiber-attached | host: Bos | place: Iran: Karaj | collected 2018-10
ATCAATTCAAAGTTTGTTTAATTTAATATTTATCGTATGAAAAGAAAATTTTATGGTGTTTTGATGCTCGGAGCACTCGCTATTGCTTCGGCATCTCTGACGTCTTGTAAGGATTACGATGATGACATCAACAACTTACAGGCTCAAATCACGACGAACAACGGCGTGATTACACAATTGAAGACGGCCTTCGACAACGGCGTGGTCATCAAGAGCGTCGAGCAGTCGGGCAAGGACGTCATCATCACTCTGCTTGACGGTACTACAAAGACCGTTAAGGGTGGTGAGGATGGTAAGGATGCTGTCATTTGGACTATCGGTGCCGATGGCTACTGGTACAAGGATGGCGTTGCTACCACTTACAAAGCCGTAGGTACCGATGGTAAGGATGGCAAGGATGGCGTTGACGGCAAGGACGGCGTTAACGGCAAGGACGGCGTTGACGGCAAGGACGGCGTTGACGGCAAGGACGGCGTTGACGGCAAGGACGGCAAGGACGGCGTTGACGGTAAGGACGGCAAGAACGGTGAATACTATGTTCCCAACGCCACTACTGGTAACTTCGACATCTATCAGGATGGTGTCTTTGTTAGGGCTACAGATATTAGTTGGGCTATGAAGAGCGCCATTACCGCTGCTCAGAGTAGAAAGAATGTGGTTATGAGCGGTGTTCCTGGTGTTACTGGTGACATCGTTATCCCCATTGTTGCTGACCTCGCCAGTCTGGTGTTCATTCCCGATCGTTACTACTGGGGCGTTGAGGCTACCACCATTAAGACCTTGAAGACTCCTTGGTGGGACAAGTTGAAGGTTCTGGCTAACTGGATTGACAACGAGGATAAACGCAACGAAATCGTTGGTCAGTGGGTCACCGATAATGTTGAGGCTAGAATTACGGACTATCATGTAAATTACAATTTCAATGTTCCTAGAGTTACTCCTGGTGGCGTTGACGAATTGTATAATCATGGCCGCTACTCTATTACGGGCAAGACTCCTGCTAGTGAATACTATGTTTATAAGAATGGTAGGAACGACAGCATTACAATTACTCTGACTGCTCGTGCCCGTTATCATGTGAACCCCACAGTTGCCGACTTTGATGAGACAAGTCTTGAGGTTTTGGATCAGGATCGTAAGTACACCCGTGCCATTGAGCACTCTGCTGCTGTTGTGACCCTTGATGGTGACAACTCGAGCAACAAGAAGTGGCACATTGACGGTGGCATCCTCACTGTGCCCCTCCGCATCAGCCACAGCGACCTGCTTGGTCAGGTTTATAGTCTGACTGCTCGCAACGCTAACGATGCTGTTACTACCTTTGCTACTCAGGCAACCTTTGTCAACGCTCTCAATGAGCAGACCAATGTTACCTCTGACTATGCTTGCATCTACGAGGAGAAGGTTACCAACCTGCGTCTGGCTCACCAGAAGTTCCACAAGGCCGAAAGTGATACTTATGATGACTGGATTCAGACTGGTATGGAGAACCGTCACTGCGGCGACTGCTCGCTTAGCCGTATTGAGTACGCAGACGGAACCGTTCAGCCCGCATTCTCTAACCATGGCATGCACCTCTTTGCCAGCATTGAGGAGGCTCGCCAGTATGTGACCAACACTCCGCGCACAGAGAATGGTTCGCTTTTCTCATCCAACTTCTTGGGTGAAGGTCAGGATCTCGTTGGCTATCATGACAATATTTGCCTGAACGACCTCGTTGAGACTCACTTCACCAATGAGAATGGTCAGCACGACTACTTCCCCGCAGCCGACCTGGACAACTATTTCTACTATCGTTTCTTCCTCACCAGTTTCCAGATTGGTGACCACAACACAAACGAATCTTCACACGCCTGCATCCTGACCGATGCTAGCGGCAAGTCATACCTCCACCCGCTGGATCCTGCTGATCAGGGTAAGCATATCGGTACTGATCCTTCAGTCATTAACAACGATATGAACAACTGGAGCAAGACCACGGAGGTTGTTGTCAACCGTGTTCCTCTGGTGCGTGTTGAACTCGTGAGCCGTTCTGATGATAAAGTGATTGACTTTGGTTACATCCCCATCCGCATTGTGAAGGAAGTGGTGAATCGTCCTGAGCGCTATGTAGTATTCAATGGCTATCAGACCGACAAGTGGACTGTCAACTCAATTGCCAAGTGTATCTACGACGTTGTTGGTGCTGGTTTGCGTACCACATGGCGTAACACTGAGGAAGACCTCTTCATGCTGGCTAACAAGCAACTTGGTTCTGAGTATCCTGTTCTCGACCGTATCACGTTCGATGCACATTACACACCTGAAATGGATGGTATATCTATGCAGCAGTATCTGGCAAGCAACGGTCAACTTGAACTGGATGGCAACGGCAAACCGAAGAAGGTTGAGGCTACCCCGCTTTCAAAGGCTAAGATTGGTGACATCTACTATGAGGCTGATGACCGTGGTGATGGTACTCACACCAACGTCTTCAATTGGACGGCCATTACGCTTGGTGATATTCAGACACTGGCTGCTGACGCCAACATCAAGGCAAATGGTTTGCAGCGTGCTGTGAAACTGATTAGCGACGATCCTGTCAACTATCCGACCATTTACGTCATCTTCAAGTCTCAGGCTATTGAGGTGTCTAATACCGATGTAACGCTTGATGCACACCTGAAGGAGCACATCATTCCCGAATACCTGTATAAGAAGAATGAGTACTCAACACTGGGTAATGATGAGATTCACGCTAACACGATGACTCCTGAGGATAACGACTATACCGATCGTACACGCGTTAACTACTGGTATGATCAGCAGTATCACCTCTTGTGGGATGACCTCGGTCGTGACCGCAACAAGGAGTCTGGCACATCACTGTGGGTTGATCCTACAGAAGCCAACTCGGGTGCTAAGAATGCTTGGAAGCCCTCTTATCTGGACGACAACTTCTCAGATGTATTTGTTGGTAACCTCCGTTCTAGCAATACACCTGCACAGTGGATTACGCTGAATCCCAACAACGCTACGCTGCTCAGTAAGATTCGCAATAACGATCTCGACCTTGACTTCGTATTTGACGATGCTAATGTAGGCAAGCAGTATAAGGGTAATACTGACGAAGGTACACGTACTTACAAACTCTCGCTCAGTGCCAACAAGAAGGTGCTCTATGCTGAGGATATCAACCACCTGGCTTGGGGTAAGGATACCATCGCAGAAATCGTTGTTGACGGTGCTGATGACCAGTATGACAACAAGTGGAATAAGGATGTTAACCGTCTGCAGATGATGCGTGTTGACTACAAGCGTCACACTCGTCTGGGCTACGCCGAGGCTATGCTCAACTACAAGGGTTCACACGAATTGGATGACAACACTATTCTTGCAACAGTTGCTCTGGTAGCATACGCAAAGATTTCAATGCCGAGTTCTGCTATTACTGGTACCACTGCTACTGCCGATTATGAGTGTCAGTTGCCAATGGTTAACTACACCTTCGATGTACGCTTCCTCCGTCCGATTAGCATCGACAAGAGCAAGAATAAGGAAATTGAAGATGCTTACTCCAGCGCTACTGGTCAGAGCGGCAAGTCTGCACAGGTTATCAAGATTTCTGAGTTGAAGCCCTCTTATAAGGATTGGCGTGAACTCACTTGGAAGACTGATACCAAGTTGGTTGCCACCACTAAGGACTACGAGCAGTATTATGCTCAGAACGATACGGCTTACATCGACTTTAGAATCGCCGAGATGACTCACGGAACTAATTTGTCTCGTAACCGTGCCGTGATGACTACTCTGGGTAGCGCAGATATGTCTACTTGGAAGCCCCTGTACGAGGTATCTGAGCAACTTGACTTCGTGTACTACGACCGTTACACTGATCCTATCACTGGTGACACCTTCAATAATGAGCCTGTCCTCGTCTACCGTAACCTGTCTTCGACAGTTGGTGACTTCAAGGTTCGCATCCCCGTCATCATTGAATACTACTGGGGCAAATATTACGATAACATTGAGATAACGATTAAGCGTACCGCTGGTACACGTCGCTAAGACATCGTATCTCTAAATATCCAAAGTTGGGGAGGAGAATGGTTCTCCTCCCCAATTTTATAATATAAACAAGTAATTGTTTTTATGAAAATAAGACTATTCTATTTAATTCCATCCCTGATTCTTTCCTTTGTCTTCGCTTCATGCAGCGACAAAAAACAAAAGACTTCGGATAATGACGGCCAGCAGTTCGTATTTGAATTCTCCAACGAGGACTCCTTGGCCATAAGCGACTTGGCCGACAAATATGTGAATGCTTTTAACAGTCAAGACATGGAATCCTGTGCAGATCTTCTATTCCGCGTTCACAATGACAGCGTCTTTCCATTAACTCTTGACGAACGTAAGGATTTCATTGCCTCTATGCGCCATATATCTGCATTCGGATGTGAGCGCCGCGAAATGGCCCTTAAAACAGACCGTGACAATAAAGTATATATAGCTATTTTTCTGAGTGAAGCAGATAGCATTACCCCTCAGTCAGAGCGCCCATCTGCAAAGTTTATCCTGAATCCAGTAAAAATTGATGGAGCATGGCATCTTACTGTTTATGATCCTTCAGCTGAGGGCGTTGGTATATATTAATTCTAAACTATATAAGATATGACGATGAAACAATTATTTCTGGTACTGGCCGCATGCTTATTCCTATCTGCCTGTGGGCTCTCAAGGGACAAGAAAGTAAAGGGACCTCATCTAGAGATAGCCACACGTGTAGACATGGGCGACTTCGAAGGTCCACGCTTTAAGAAATTCACAAAGATTCCCTATCAGAATACGGGTACCGATACGCTTTATATACAGAGTTGCATGCCCTCATGTGAATGTGTAGAACTGGTTGTGAGCGATGAGGTTATTCCTCCCGGAGGATCGGGCACAATTACAGCCTATTTAGACTTGACCGAAAAGCCCTTACATACTGTAGAGCAGCCATTCTTTGTTTTGTCTAATGACCCTGAGCACCATCAGATTGATGTCATTCTCGTTGGTACTAAGAAATAAATCATGATGAGTCACTAGATAAAGAGTTCTATGAATACGATTATTAGATATTTATTTACTTTTTCCGCTCTGACTTGTTGTCTGTCGCCTCTGACGACAGCCCAAGCCAGTGTGGCTTTGTCGGTTTATGACAGCAATGACCAGCAATGGGCGGTTATCGTGCTTGAAGAAAAGCCCACCGTGATTTTCGTTGAGAAAGGCCTGCACATTATGGCAGGTCCCGATGATAACCGAACGATAGATTTTGTACTTCCTTTTGAAAAGGGCGGCTACTTCACCTTTACTGAAGCAGACACTACCAACGATATAGAGGAAGTAATAGAAGAAAAATACAATCCCCAATTATTCCGCTTCGAATTCATGGATGGTAACACCGTTGTCATTGGTGGATTGGGAGAGAAAGAACGTGTGTCAGTTTTTTCCATTGATGGAAAAATATGGCCCGTGGACATAGAGCGCACTGATCATACGGTGACTGCTCACTTGAATACGCTGCCGCGTGGCTGCTATATTATTAAGACAGAAAAACAATCATTTAAGATATATAAGAAATGACAAAAAGAATAATAACCACCTGTCTGTTCCTCGTGGCAGTTATGTTGATGGTGGCACAGCCAAAAATCAAGATTGTAGTAGAGTCACCTGATTCTGTCACAACACTGATAGTACCCAATTCTTCAAAAGTTTTTTTTAGCCAGTTTTTTGAAGAAAGAGTCGGAATTGATATTGTAGACTTAGGGCTTAGTGTAAAGTGGGCATCGGTCAATTACACTAAGGAAAATAATGGAAGTGAACCTACTGCCCTTTTCCCTTGGTCGGAGAACGACCGTGTTGCTAATGACTGGGCACTAAGGTTTGGCGAACCTTGGCGCATCCCCTATAAGGAGGAATTTGAAGAATTATTAGATCCAACAAAATGCACTTGGATTTTTGATGATAATAACAAACAGGCTATAGTTAAATCTACTAATTCTCTTTACACTGATTCGCTGATAATTCCTTATACGGGAAAGAATAATAATGGAACAATAGAATCTCAGGAATTTGGTCTCTACTGGACTGCTGATGTCTCATTAAAAAATAATGAGAAGGCTAACTATTTCAAGTTTTTCTCTTATTACAATGAAATCGTCACAGCGTTTGATGAAGAATACCAGAATATAGGAATGGCCATCCGCCCGGTATATGGTGAAGCGAAAAGCAAGGCAAAGCCCTTAGTTCAAAGCGCATCTGCTGAAGATTATCGTAGCGCAAAAATATCCATCAAAGTTGAGAACGTAGAACTGAGTGAAGTAACTGGCTCCGGTATATATTATTCCACATCGTCGAGTTTGTTACCATCGAAGGACAAGCCAACTACGTTAAGTGCAGTACCCATTAACTTGTCCCCGAATGGCGAAGGCAGCGTGACAATAGGCTATCTCACTTCTGGCGAGACCTACCATGTTTGTGCCTACGTCAAGACAGAGAAAGGTACGACATACAGTGAACCAGAGAGTTTTACCGTAGACCCCATGTCCGTGGAGATTGTGGGCGATAAACCACAAAACGTTACAGCAACGACAGCCACCATTAGATGTAAACTGTTAGGTTATCCGCTGGATAAGATCAAACCTTACGGCGTGCATGTTAAAACAGGTGAGGAATCATTTGACGTCACCATCAGCGAGAGTCCGACAAACGAAATGGTAGATGTGGAGTTGACAGACTTGACACCTTCTACCGAATATACCTGCACGGCTTTTGCCGATTTCAATGGAAAAACCGATATTAAGAGTGCAAACAGTTTGACGTTTACCACCAACGAGCCAACGCCGGTGAACGAGGACTTCCCTATTCCCACACATGCAATCGACCTGAAGTTGCCCAGCGGCTTGCTGTGGGCTCCTTACAATATGGGCGACAAGGATGACAATGGCGTGGGTACAGAATTCTACGGATGGGGTGACCCCACTGGAAAAGCAAAGTCGACGGGCAATACTGCAGAATATGCTGATGGCAAACCAGATCCGGGGCCAGAAGGATATGAATACGACATTGCTGGAACGGAGTATGACATTGCTACCTATCAATGGAAAGACAAATGGCATCTGCCCTCAAGGGCTGATTTCAAAGAATTGTTTGATTATTGCGTGGTGTCGGAAGAAATTCGCAATGGTCTCATGGGCTTGCTCTTTAAGAATAAGTATGGAACAACAGATGAGGCTCTTTGGCTGCCACTTCCTGGCGGTAAGAGTTGGAATGATACAATACCACCATCTAACATAGGACAAGACGGTTTTTACTGGACTTCTGAGACTTCTGCATCAAAGGACAGTTACAGACTGAGGATACATAAGGCTATCGATGATGAAAGTTTCGAACTTAAGCAGCGGGGCACACGCGGTTCTATTCGACCTGTATATGGTATCATAAAGAGAGAAGGTGGAACGCCTCATGTTGACCCGCCAACTCCTGGCGAAGACGGTACAGTCACCGTAGGTGGCTATGACACAGAAACTGCCGAAACTGCAGAGACTGCCTATCCTAAAGAGGGCGTTAACATGGGGCTTCCCAGCGGTACGAAATGGGCTTCATGGAACGTTGGTGCTATGAAATACGGTGATCTTGGCAAATACTATGCCTATGGAGAGATTACTACAAAGGATACCTACACCATTGATAATTATTGTGCTTCAGTAAAAGGATACCAAGTCTATGACCTTCCTGACTCGGCTGACGTAGCAAAGTGTCTATGGAGTAAAGGCGGCAACTGGATGATGCCGAGCGAAGAAGACTTTGAAGAACTGTTCACAAAGGATCCCAATAATACTGATTCCTTGCTCTATGTATCTGTGAGATGGGAAGCAGATTCCATACATGGTAATCTGTCAGGTATACGTGTAATCAGCCGTGAAAACGGTAATTCGATCTTCTTCCCGGCAGGAGGTGACAAAACAAATGGTGTCAATGGCTTGGACTCAGAGGGCTGGTACTGGACAAAAACAGGTTCGGGACTGAATGGTAAGCGTCAGAGCCATGCTAAATGTATGAATTTCTCTTCGGATTCATCTAAACCTAACGGCGTTTTCCACGATTTGAGGAATAATGAACGTTTTTATGGGTTTATGGTTCGCCCGGTATGGTCGGAGTTGAAGAGTAACGGCTCGAGAAAGATAAAAGTAAAATTAAACGATACGATTCAACTGCCGTTTACGGTGCTTTCCAATGACTTATCGAAAACTGATGTTACCTACAGTTATAACAACGAAATTGTGAGTCAGTTGGCAGGCAAGAATTTCAAGGCCTTGAAAAAGGGTACAACAGAAATCACGATAAAGAAGGATAGCGGCAAGAAAGGAACATACACCCTGACCTATCAGATTACTGTGACAGACTAACAACCACTTAAAATACTTAAGCGTATGTGGAAAAATCTTTTTAAAACGGCAATGATCTTCACGGTGTCAGTATTCCTAGCCAATTGTAGCAAGGATTATGATGACGGGAAGTTATGGGACGAGGTGAACTCGCTTGACAAGCGTGTGGTCGACATTGAGAACACACTGACCAGCCTGAACAGCGACATAGCGACGATAAACCGGCTGGCCATGACGGGGAGCAACGGATTGAGCGTGAGCAGCGTGACGCAGACCGCAGGCGGCTACGTGGTGACTTACAACAACGGCGACTCGTTTACCATTCCTAACACCACCGACGGACGCACACCTTTCATCGGACCTAACGACAACTGGTGGATTGGCACGACCGACACCGGCGTGATGGCACGCGGAAAGGACGGCGAGACAATTTATGTGCGCAATGGCACATGGTGGGTGGGCAACACTGATACAGGCGTGAAGGCGGCAGGCACTGACGGACTGACACCCTACATTGGTCTGTACGGCCACTGGTGGATAGGCGACAAAGACACTGGCATCCCGGCTGTGGGCAGCAGTGGCGGCGGCGACGTGACGAAAGACGTGCCCATACTGGGCGTAGACCTCTTTACCGACGGACGCTACTACTGGACGCAGACACTGAACGGCGTGAAGACCTGGCTCCTGGACCTGAAGGGAAAGATGATGCCGGTAACTGGCAACGACGGCCACAGACCCATCATCCGCGTGAACATGGAGGGATACTGGATATATAGCATTGACGAGGGTGTCACATGGCTGTTCATCTACAACAGCAACGGTGACCGTGTACGCTATAGTAACAGCGGCTGCCAGTGTACTACCTACTTCTCACTCGTGAAGGTGATAGGGCGCAAACTCATCATCATTCTGGTTGATGGAACCGTAATCGTTATATCACTTGACGGCGACGAGGACGGCGACGATCCAGCACCTGAAATACCTGACCCTGACCCGCTGCCCAATCCACTGCCAACAGTGGAGGACAGCCTGCGTGTGCGACTGGACATGACGGGCATACAGGATCCCATCACGGGCGACTGGATAAGACTCTATGGCACGCGTGACCCGCAGCAGAACTGCTGGCTCGCACTGGACGGCAAACCCAAGTACATCTGGATACTGAATAACAGCGACGAGAGTGGACAGGCACAGGTGAAGACGGATATTATATTCACCGTGGACAATTCGGGAAGTATGTCGGAAGAGGCCGACGCCATTGCACGCGACATCATCTCGTGGGCACAGAAACTGGTGGCTTCAGGGCTTGACGTACGCTTTGCCTGCGTTGGATATTCCGTAAACGGCAATATTAATGGTGCCATTGACTTCTGCGATGCCAATACACTCGCATCCTACTTGAATCATGCCTCGGGAACATCACGCACAATGGGCTTTTCTGGCAGTAATGCCTCGACATTGCAGAGTGCTGCCAGCAGTTATCAAGTATCCGACGAGTGTGGCGCTATGGCCATACGCTATGCCGACGCTAACCTGAGTTTTCGCAATCTGGCCAACCGTATCTACGTCAACTTTACCGACGAGCCCAACCAGCCTGGAGGTAAGAGCGACTACAGCGTGGAATTCTTTGCCAATCAGGGCAACTGGTCGGTGAACCAGGGAACGGTACACACAGTGTACAGTGACAACAATACGACGTGGACGGAGCAGCCGCTGAAATACGAGTATCCGTGGAAGATATCGGACTACACAGGTGGTACGAAGTTCTTCACCAACGGCTCGTTCACGGGTGTCAGCCTCGACGCACTGCCTGTATCGAGTGCATTGATGAATAGTTACGTCATATATTTCTATATACCTGAATCGATGCTTGACGGCATGCCGCACGACTTGAAACTGTCGGTGCTCACCGCCGACGGCCATGTACATGCCGAGCGCACATTCAGCGTGATATTTACCCGATAACCGAAAATATAAAAAACGAAATAGCAATGAAGAAGCAGAATCTTTTCATCATGAGTGTTGTACTCGTGGCTGCCGTAAGCCTGCTGGCAGGATGCGGCAAGGAGTATGATGACACGGAAATCTGGAACAAGGTAAACGACTTGGAACGTCGCGTCAGCAGCATCGAGTCGCAGTTGACCAAACTGAACGGTGACATATCGTCGCTACAGATACTCATCAACGCAAAGACGGGCGGTGTGAGCATCGTCAGCGTGAACCAGACGGGCGACGGCTACCAGATTACTTTCTCTGACGGCAATACCATCAGCCTGAGGAATGGTATCGATGGCATTACACCTACCATAGGAACCGACGGCTACTGGTACATAGGCACTCAGAATACGGGAATCAAGGCCGAAGGTAGCGACGGTGTGACTCCAACCGTTGGCACCAACGGTAACTGGTGGATAGGCAATACTGACACGGGAGTCAAGGCCGTAGGCGTCGACGGTATTACCCCCCACATCGGCACCAACGGTAACTGGTGGATAGGCAATACTGACACGGGCGTCTCGGCATCAGGCGGCGGTTCGGCCAGCACCACGGTTGTGGGCGTGCCCATCATCGGTGTGCAGGAATACGAGGGCGTGTACTACTGGACACAGACCATCAACGGCGTAACCACCTGGCTCACCGACAAGAATGGCAACAAACTGCCCGTCTCGGGCAAGGATGCCATGACACCCATGATACAGGTGAACGTGGATGGCTACTGGGTCATCAGCTATAATGGAGGTATCACATGGACTGTCATCGTAGACGAAAGCGGTAAGCCGGTGAAGGCCACGGGCAGCGGGGAGTGCCATTGCCAGTCGTTCTTCCAGAGCGTGACTTACGCCGACGGCATCCTCACACTGGTGCTCATAGACGGCACGACGGTGCAAATTAAGTGCAAGTCGGATGATGACATACGTATTGACATCGTGGTACCTGAGGAGATGCAGAAGCAATTGGAAACCTATATGCCGATATACCGTGGTGTCAACCCGCCAATCATTGAAGGTGTGTATAAGATGGAGCCAACGACGACAGTGTTCTGTGCAGACTTCGGCAACGGCGGCTCGGCTCCGGGCACGGTGACGAACACGCTGATTATGTATTTCAAGAACCAGAACACCACGCAGAACATCTTGGACTACGAACAGTATGAATTCTCGGTAGGCCAGTCATCGGGCACTGGCGCCTATATCAGCGGCAACGGCGACAATTTCACCGCCTTCTTCAACGTGGAGAGCGACACCCACGGCCTACACTCGAAACAGGCCGTTGTCATCTCAGGTACGAAGACGGCAGTAGGCATTGCCAATCTCTTCTATGCCGTGGGTATGGTGGAGAAGGATGCCGACCCCGACCACAAGATGATGAACGTGGGAGTGATACGCGTCTACAAGGACGGCGATGCCATGAGCGAGGTCACTACATGGCCGGCCAGCGTACGCCGTGCCGACAGTGAAATCTCGACGTGGAACCTCCATTCGTTTGTCAAAAATGTGATAGAATAACTCTTTTGTATTTCACGGATTAGTGTATTACATCTCCGGGTCGCACATCTTTGTGCGGCCCGGACTCGTAATGTAGTTTTTCCATAAAACATTTGGCGGTTACGGGAATAATGCTTATCTTTGCAGCATTGTTTAAAGACGTACAACTATGACGACCATTGCAAACCCTATCTACGATGTAGTGTTCAAATACCTTATGGAGGACGACCGCATCGCACGTACCATCCTCTCAGCCCTGCTGAAGGAAGATATTGTCAAGGTAGAAGTGCGGCCTCACGAGTATGCCAATGGGCAGAAGGAGAGTCTGTCCATCTTCCGCATCGACTTTGGAGCCACCATCCGTAAGCCTGGGGGCGAGGAACAACTCATACTCATCGAACTGCAGAAGACATGGCTGCCTACCGAGGTGCTCCGCTTCCGGCAGTATCTCGGTGTTCACTATCAGAATCCCAAGAACATTGTCAGCGATAGTTATGCCCTGCCCACGGTGGCCGTCTACCTGCTCGGCCATACCGTAGGCGAGATAGAGGAACCTGTCGTCTACGTGCGCCACAAGGCTTTCAACTATGACAACGAACCCGTAGTCCACGGTATACCCGACAGTTTTATTGACAGCCTGAATCATGACAGCATCATCGTACAAATACCACGTCTGCACGGCAAGATAAAAAATCGCCTGGATAAGGTGCTCAGCATCTTTGATCAAAAACGTGTCAATCAGGACAACGAGCACTTCCTGAACCTCGACGAGGAAATCATTGAAAATGCCGACAATGACATGCAGCCTATCTTCCATCGTCTTATCATGGCCGGAGCCAGCGTGGAGATGAGGCAGAACATGAACGTGGAGGACGAGTATTATTCGTACATCAAGCAGCAAGAGGGCAAGGTCTATGGTCTGGAAAGGGACATCGCAGAAAAAGTATGCCAACTCGCAGAAAAGGATGGCCAACTCGCAGAAAAGGATGGCCAACTCGCAGAAAAGGATGGCCAACTCGCAGAAAAGGATGGCCAACTCGCAGAGAAGGATGGCCAACTCGCAGAGAAGGATGGCCAACTTCGTACACTCGTTAAAATGCTCGTGCAGTCAGGACAATCTGTTGAGGCCATAGCCGACAATCTCCACATCGATGTCGAGTCGGTCAAAGCATTGTTATAACAGAAAGACAATTATTTCCCGAACTGTACATAACAAAAAGCCGAAAAAGTCACTCATCCTTTTGTAGCATCTCCAGGATTTGATGGTTGACATTGTCTATCTGTTCGTTTTGAATGGACTTGAGGTAGATTAATGTAGTCTTTTCCGAGGTATGCCCCATTGCCTGACTGATGATTTCCGTCGGCACGTTGAGCGATTTGGCTATAGATGCCCAGGAGTGGCGCGCCACATACATAGTGAGACTATCTCCGATATTCAGCCTTTTGCCTATAGCCTTCAGTTTCCTGTTTATAGCGCTTTGCCGGTAGCGGTATTGGCTGCGCGCGTCTTTTTCCATGTCGGTGATGATGGGCAGCAGGTAGGGACTGGATGCGCTTGTGGGATTACGGTCTAAGATACTCTGCATCGCAGGTTCCCATTTGATTGAGAGCTGCTGGCCGGTCTTACTGCGGGTATAGTAAAGGATGCCGTTCCTGACATCCTGCTTTTTCAGATAGGCCATGTCGACAAAAGCCATGCCCCTGGTATAGAAACTAAACAGGAAGAGGTCGCGCGCCAGCCGCTCACTCTTCCGCTTACAGTCTAGTTCTTTCATTTGTAGAATCAGATTCATTCCGATGGCTCTTTTCCGTGTTTTCCCTATGGCCGTATAAACTTTTGTAAAAGGATGCCGGTCTAAGGTTAAGCCCCGGGCAACGGCTCTGTTGTAAACAGCTCTAAGGATGCGCATGTAAAAGGAAATGGTGTTTGCCGTGATGCCTCGTCTTTTCAAGCAACGCTCGTAAGCCATAGCCATTTCGCTATCAAAGAGGCTAATGGACAATTTACCATCATGAAAGAAGCGTGAAAGGCTGTTCAGTGCACTTTTATAAGCCTCAGCCGTTCTTGCACTGCCTTGCTGTTTCAACATGGCAATGTCCTCGCGCATCAGATCAAAGAAATCTGCTCCGTCCGTTGTTGTTGGCCTTGCGACTACTTCTTGCGTATCTTTATTCAATTTGATTACGATATCGTTGGGCAGTGAACTGGTATCCTCAATAATCAGTTTTATTATAATTTGTGCTGTGCCCATGCCAGAAAGAGCAATTGACTGTTCCCGTTTTTGCTGTTCCATGATTACATTATCTTGATTGTGTGTACAAATTTAGATAAAATTTTCGAGATTATAAGCCAGTCGAGATAAAAATGTTCACAAATTGCCCCGAAAAGTTAGAAATCAAGGCTCACATACGCTCTGGTCCTATTCTTTCCGTGCTCTAAGTCACAATTATTTTGTATATTTGGGAAGTGCTGTTTATAGCATGTAACTTTATTGTTTAACCCCCAAATCATTAGGCTTATGAGAGCTGTATGTGGCCTTGACGTGCACAAAGATAGCGTATTTCTTTGTATCTTGTGCGAAACGGGCGAGATTTTTGAGAAAGTTTACGGAGTTTTAA